>Ga0209505_1000009_pt1 | contig 188908 bp, 136 predicted proteins | sample COGITO_mtgs_1103_2_FD_184794 | JGI IMG/M metagenome (GOLD analysis project Ga0209505, IMG submission 184794) | Pelagic marine microbial communities from North Sea - COGITO_mtgs_110331 (SPAdes) (version 2) | ecosystem: Environmental > Aquatic > Marine > Epipelagic ... | reverse complement strand
GGAATGAAAAATACCGGTACCCTGAGCTTCAGATTGGGGTAAATGCTGAGCAAACCAAGTATCCAAAGCCAACAAATAATGATGACTTCCGGCTGAAAGGTAGGCCGCGGTATGGTCTTCATAGGTGAGGGTGATTTTAAATCCCAAAAGACCAACATAAAAATCCATCGAACGGGCCAGTTCAGTCACTTTTAGATGCACATATTTGCTTTGATCGTCATTAGAAATTTGGTATGGATTCATAATAATTAATCGGTTTATACTTTACAAAACAAATTATTAAAGTAAATTAAAGTTATAATATAATTTTTTCATTTTAAAACCCCTTATATGAGTACCTCTGCATCTCGAAGATCTTTTTTTAAGCAAACTGCGGTGTTGTCTGCGGCGGGATTGGTCTTACCTGCTTGTGAATCTACGCCCCCCAAACAAGCTCAGATTCCGGACCGCTTAAGGATATTGTTTCAAGGAGATTCTATCACCGATGCAAACAGGGATCGATCAAGCATTCAATCCAATGATTTTCTTAAAGGCATGGGCAATGGCTATGCCCTCTTGGCGGCATCAAATTTGTTGATGGATTACCCGACAACAGATTGGCATACCTACAATCGTGGGGTCAGTGGGGATAAGGTTTTTCAGCTTTCAGATCGATGGGAAAAAGATTGTTTGGACCTCCAGCCGGATGTATTGAGTGTACATATTGGGGTCAATGATTTTTGGCATACCTTGACCCATGGTTACGAGGGGACGGTAGAGACTTATGAAAAAGATTTTTTGAAATTGCTTGAAAGAACCCAATCTAACTTCCCCAAGATCAAGCTTATTATTGGAGAGCCTTTTGTGGTGCTCGGTGGAACGGCTATTGATACCGAGGCATGGATACCCACTTTTAGAGCGTATCAAAAGGCGGCCGCAGACATCGCTAGGCAAATGGGCGCAATCTTCATTCCCTATCAACAAGTTTTTGATACGGCAGTGGCGGATCAAGGCGTGGCCTATTGGTGTCCTGATGGCGTTCACCCTTCATTGGCTGGATCTGCTCTGATGGCCAAAGCTTGGATCGAAGCCCTTCACAAGGCCTATGTCTAATGAGTTCCTGTTTGCGTGTCAAGATTGAGTGAAAAGGCTTTCAGAGAACCTTGATTACTCGCTGCGAAGAGTAGTTTACTAGACTGACTACCCGCCAGCAACATCAAACTTTTTGTATCTTCCCTGAGGATTAAACCACTTTGACTCATGGGGACCGTTTTGAATGAGCCATCACCATTTCCCTTTAGTAACAGGCCTACACCCGCATCTGCTCTTGGAGTTTCCACCTCAGAGGCAAAAAGATTGCCTGCAAGAATGATGTCTGGGATGGAATCTTGATCAATATCGGTTATGATCAGGTCATTGATGGGTGCATACTGAGCTTCGATAGGCAAATCTGTAGCTTCAAAATTTCCTTTGCCATCATTGATAAACACTTTACTTGAAAAACTACTGATTTGGAGGTGTAGTGCATCTCCCAATCCCTTTTTTCCATAAATTGATTCTAGAGAAGCGGAAGCAAAGGAATTGTAGTCTTTAAATTTTGCTTCTATGGCCGGAATCTGCTCTGAGGAACATTGCCTGCCTCTGACGGGAAATTGTTCACCATTATTGAAGTAGCCAAGGACTAAATCCTGCGAATTATTGAGGTCAAAGTCATCTACATAGAGGTCGAACGTAGCCTCATCACTGGCCTGGTATTTATAATTCAGGCCTAGATTTCCGGCCACTAAATCAATATCTCCATCATGGTCTACATCTGCTTGAGCGAGACTGAACCACCATCCTTTATAATCGGATAATGTGCTTTCAAAAGGCTGATATTGACCCTCATTCAGCGTGAAAGCCAAGAGTCCGGTCCATTCACCGACGAGGATGAGTTCATCCAATCCATTTCCATTGATGTCTGCAAAGACGCCATCGGTAATCATGCCCAATCGGGCTATTTTTGGCATCACCTTTTGAGTGACGTTTTCAAATAGAATCTCATCCGCATGGACCGTAACGTTTTCTAATAGAAAACTTTCTCCGGGATCTGGATAGGCGTGGGGCTTTAACCTTCCGGTTACGAACAAATCTATATCACCATCTTGATCGTAATCATGCGGGATAACGCGACCCCCGCTGGCATGAATGGATGGAATCGCGTCCATACTCCGTTCAAAATGACCGTTGATATTGATGTAAAGACGGTCTTCGTATTCCCATGAGCCATCAGGGAACACATTGCCCCCACTAACGACATACAGGTCATTGTCGCCATCTCCATCGGCATCAAAAAAGTGTGCATCTAGGTCTTCATAAATAGAATCGTTCTCAATGGAGGTTTGGAGATATTCGAAGGAGTCACTTTCCGTTTGAAGATATATTTTGGCTGGAAATGTACTTCCATTGCCTACAAAAACATCTTCTCGTCCATCGCCATTGATGTCCCCTTTAGCCAGAGCGGGGCCAAAATTACTCATCTTATGGGGCAGCAGCACCTGATGGTAGAAGTCATTATAACGATTTTCATTATGTGTAAAGGCAGGTTGAATGTGATGGGAAATGTTTGAAAAAAGCGGGGGATCAGTATTTTTTGGAGCCATGGGGATACTGTTTTTTGTTACCTCCATGAGTTGATTGAGTACGAAGCCTTTTACTTCTTGAGAGGTTCCATCAGGCCAGTCGATCGTAATTTTTTCGATGACTTCCTGGTTATCTAAGCCAAAATAAGCCAGAGGTTCAACGGAACTTTGGTATCCTTTGCTGGTCATCACAATTTGTACTTGCTGCCCGCCACTTTTTGTAAAGAGGGTGACCTTACTACCTATGCCATGAATGTTTTTTTCAATGCCTTTAAGCTTAATTTTGAGGTAGTTCTGGATAGAAGATGTGGGCATGTCATTTCTAAAAACAGCGGCTTCCTGATCAATATTATTAATAACCAGATCCAGGTCACCGTCATTGTCTAGGTCACCATAGGCGGCACCATTGCTGAATCCAACATAACTTAGAGACCAGTCTTCATTGGCTTTAGAGAAGGTGGTATTGCCATTATTTTTGAAAATATAATTGTCAATCGGTTCTTCTGGCATTTCAAGTGAAAGCGCGAGCGATTGATCCAGCTGCTCTTGACCGCTTATTTTATCCACTTGTTTAAAATAATCTCGATTATTGACCTCTTTACGCGTACCATTGGAAATAAAAAGGTCCTTATGCCCATCATTGTCGAAATCAGCAAAGAGGGGACACCAGCTCCAATCGGTAGAGGCAACGCCGGCAGCAAAGGCGATATTACTGAAGATGGGGGTCCCATTTACAGTTCCTCTATTGAGTTGAAGCGTATTGTACATATACTGATGGTGAAATCCAGCATTGACTGTTGACCAAAATAGCTCAGGATTCATACTGGCCATATTTGCTTTTTGTCGGCGATTGTCTTGTGCAGCCATGTCAACTTGCATCAAATCGATGAGCCCATCATTATTGATATCTGCAGCATCAGTGCCCATACCATAAAAAGCCGTCTGGTTGGTGGATTCTTTGATTTTATCAGTAAAAGTGCCATCTCCATTGTTGAGATATAAGAAATCGGGCGTGCTGAAGTCATTGGAGACATAAATATCTTCTAGGCCATCATTGTTAAAATCGGCTATGGAGGCACTGATGGCCAAACCGAAATTTAGGATGCCTGCCGCCTCGGTTACATCTTTAAACGTACCGTCAGCTTGCTGCTCCAACAGGCGATCACTTTTTTCCAAATCTTTGGCATATTTCAAAAATTGATACTTGACATTGGGAGTTCTGAAGCTGGTTGAGGGATAATTGGCAAGAAAGGCATCTAAATCTCCATCTTGATCGTAATCAAAAAAAGTAGTTTGAATAATTTCTTCTTCTGCATCCAGACCATAGTTGGCCGCGGACTCTGTGAAAGTGAGGTCACCATTATTGATAAAAAGCTGATTAGTACGGGGGGCAAACTTGCCTGAAACACTCACATAAATGTCCAATAAGCCATCATTGTTGATGTCGATCATGGTGGTTCCGGTATACCAGCGATGATCTCCCGCAACGCCTGCAGCATCACTGATGTCTTCGAAAATCATATTTCCTTTATTTAGGTAAAGCTTATTGGGGACCATATTACCCGTGAAGTAAATATCGGGTAATTGGTCGTTGTTGATGTCACCAATAGAGACACCACCTCCCATGTACATATAGGCATAGGTAAAATAATTGAGGGAATCATTCTCTACAAGTTGATTATTAAAACCAATCTGAGATTCTCTGGCGCTTAAGAGCACAAATTTCTTATGACTGGAGAAGGGATTACAGGCATTTAGGAGAAATAGGAGTGCGATGAGAGAAATTTCTTTTGAGTAGGGGATCATTTTATTGAAGGGATTTAACAAAGAAAGTAATACAATTAAAGCCTTTTAAACCCTAAATTTAATGGACATAAGTCCCTTATCATACGAAATAATAATTATTTTTTGTACTAAGTGAGAGGAGAAATTAAAATCGAATAATCAGAGGTCAAATTCAATTGAATTTTTAGATGGCAGATGAGAGATAAAGAGTGAAAATAATAAAAAAAGGCCATCCAAAATGGACGACCTTTTTTTATTTATTACAAGGACTAACTGTTAGTAACCAGGATTTTGCACCAGAGTATTTAAACTTTGGTCAATAGCGCCAAGAGGAATACACAAATCTTTATTATAATCATTGAAGGTATTCGCTTTGGTTCCAAAATTGGCAATTGTTACGGCTTCTTTGGCCACATAGGCATTGATGGTCGCAGGAAGTACCCCCCATCGTTTCAAGTCAAAAAACCGCTGACCTTCCATGGCGAGTTCCAATCTACGTTCAAATCTCACCGCTTTTCGAGCTGTTGCTTGATCTGTCCAAGCAGCGGTATACTCAGCAACGTTATAAGTTGTTGCACCTGTTCCATCCACTGGAGTACTAGCGGCAGCTCTAGCTCTAACTTGGTTAACTTTTGCTCTTGCATCTTCCAAAGAGCCGTTCTCAACATCGATTTCAGCAGACATCAACAAAAGATCGGAATAACGCATGATATTGTAGTTGATACCTGTACGTTGCTCGCCCCAGCCACCAGAACCTCTGTTCTCATCTTCACCAGCAATATAATGATTTTTAGCAGCAATGAAAGGCCCTGAAATATCAGTTGCAGACGCTCTTACCCAATCAGCACCTGGCATTGTACCAAATCCGTTGAAATCAACACCTCTTCTCCCCATGGTGTAATCGATTCTAATATCAAGTTCACCTGCATGAGGAGTGAAAGCATCAGCTGACCCTATTCCATAATCATTTGTGATAGGTGTGTCATGATAAGTGTCGAGCATAGGAAGACCAGCTTCAGTTTTGAATGCACTTGCCAAATCAACGCTTGGCTGATAGAAACCACAGCAAAAACTCGTGACACCACCTACTTGAAAGTTTAAAGTGCCTCCACGGTTTCCATTATTTGAAAGACCTCCATCTGCAGCAAACTGAATAGCAAAGATAGATTCCTTACTGTTTTCACCCGCAGCATTGAAATTCGTAACATAGTCACTATTCAAACCGTAAGCACCACTTGCAATTACAAGATCAAATTCAGTCTTGGCCTCCGCATATTTACTTTGGAACATGTAAGTTTTACCAAGAAAAGCGCTTGCGGTCATTTTATTGGCACGTCCCGGATCAGCACTGGTCTCAGCTAAATTAGCTTTTGCATAGATAAAATCTGCCTCAACTTTATCCCAAATAGGGCCATTGGTATTTGGTTGATTGTATTCGCTTGACGCGAATTGAATCTCATCGATGTAGGCAACGTTCCCAAATATTTTTTGAAGTTCAAAATAGAAATAACCTCTCAAAAAATAAGCTTCTGCCACAGCCTGAGCAACATCGGCGTCTCCTGCCTCAGCAAGAGGAGCACCTACACTGATCACGGCATTGGCCCGATTGGCACCCGCATACAAACCACGCCATTTACCTGCGATGTAAGGGTTACCAGTGGACCATGAATATACCTCCAAATTGTATAAATCAGGCTGATCACTGTCTTCTGAACCCTTGTGGGCGTCATCCGAAAGGACATCAAACCACCAGTTATCACCTGTATCAAACCAGGGATCACCACTCGTACTATTTATGCCATCCAGGGCCGAATAAGCGCTGGTAAGTAAAAGATTTACACCTACTGCGTTTTGCAGAGTTTCATCTGCCAGTACTCCTTTTGGAGCAATTTGTGTGAAGTCATCCCCACAACCGTAGCTGATGAAGATGACACTAAGTATTAATAATATTTTTTTCATTTCGATTTAATTAAAAGTTAAATTTAAATCCCATACTAAGCATTCTAGATTGCGGGAATTTACCATAATCAACACCCAGACCTAAAGTACCACTTTCTTGGATTTCAGGATCAGCTCCAGTATAATCTGTAAGCGTAAACAAATTTGTTCCTTGAATGTAAACTCTTGCGTTATCCATAGATAATTTGGATGAGATACTTGAAGGAAGGGTATATCCTATTTGCAAGTTTTTCAATCTGAAATAAGAAGCATCTTCTACAAAATAGGAGTTTGAAGCGATCTCATTATTCGCATCACCAGCAGTTAGGGCAGACAATGTAGCACCTGTATTTGTCGGCGACCATGCATCCAATACTCTGATGCTCCTATTTTGATCTACAAATGAAGGAAAATCAGTGTGTATTTTTGTGACGTTGAATGCATCATTGCCCTGTGAACCTGAGAAGAAGGCAGAAAGATCAAAACCTTTAAAACCTGCCGTCAAATTGATACCATAGGTAAAGTCAGCATGTGGAGATCCAATGTATGTTCTGTCATCATCGTCGATATCTCCGTCTCCGTCAACATCTTCATATCGAAATCTACCGATACCAGCACCATCTTGTGTTGGGGCGCCATCTACTTCAGCTTGATCTTGAAAAATTCCTATGACATTCCTACCATAGAAAGACGAAATAGGCTGTCCTACTTCTGTCCTCGTAGCCGTAGATCCATTTCGGAATCCACCACCTACTTGGAAGGCACTGGCCAATGCAGTTACTTCGTTATCATAGCTAGAAAACACTAGATCTACCCCATATGAAAAACCAGAACTAGTCTGATCAGCATAGCCTATTGCTAACTCAATACCTGTATTATTGACTTCTCCAATATTTACAAACGGTGCACTAGCATCAATCGCTGTGGTTGTGATCTTTGTTAAATCTTGAGCAATCAAATCAGTTGTGGTAATATCAAACCAGTCAGCATTCACGTATAATTTGTCATTCAAGAATCCAAGTTCAACACCAACATTAATAGAAGTTGTCGTTTCCCACTTCAAATCAGAATTTCCAACCTGCGTTAGCAATGCGCCTACCGTTGGACTTCCACTTCCTGAAAATGCATAGTAAGCCAAATTATCGTTAAGTGAAGATTGATTCACATCGGGATTCGTAACGTTTAGTGATTGGTTACCAAGAAGGCCATAAGAAGCTTTCAGTTTTAAACTAGAAACGACACCTTTAGAAAAAAAGTTTTCATCGCTAACAATCCAAGCAGCACTAAGGGATGGGAAAGTCGCAGCTGCATTGGCCTTTGAGAATCTTGAAGTTTCGTCATTACGAACAGTCACAGATAGGAAGTACTTGTCCATGAACGAATAGTTCAACGCACCAAAAACTGAATATAAGGCATAATCGTTAGAGAAGGCCGAAGTTACAACTGGATCGTTACTTCCATTACTTAGGTAGTAAAAATCAGGCGTCTCAAAAAGATATCCAGATCTTTGAATACTGAGTCCTCTGAAGGTGTTGTAAACGGCTTCTGTTCCTGCCAAAACCCCCAGGGTGTGATCACCAAAACTCTTCTGGTAATTCAAGGTATTTGACCATACCCACTCATAATTGCTTTGCTCTCCTCTGTACAATATAGGAGCCGCCCTTGGCGCTTCTGCCTCTGGATTAGATGGGGCAAACCCTCTATTCTCAAATTGGCGATAATTAATTCCTGCCGTAGTTTTGAATGTCAAGTTTTCAAGAATATCAGCCTCCAAGTATACATCACCTACAGCTCTTAGTGTTTTGTTGAAATTATCACTAGATCTTTCATTTTCAGCGACAGGATTGGCTACATTACCCAAGGCTTTGCCCGCATAAGTACCTCCATAATTTCCATCTTGGTCATATAATGGTATGATGGGACTTGATCGTAAGGCTGCTTCATGATTATTTGGCGTATTTCCATTTTCAAAAGAAACATTCATGTGTTGTCCTATTCTCACACGATCCTTGATACTGAATTCACCATTTAAGCGAGTAGTAACTCTGTCATATCCAGTTGCCACTTGAACACCATCACGGTTTTGATATTGGAGCGACATCATGAATTTACTTGCTTCGCTGCCACCCGATGCAGATACTGCATAATTTTGAACAGGAGCATCGCGATACAACACAGACATCCAATCAGTTCCTCCTCCTGGAGCGACCCGCATTGTCGTTCCTCCTATATCTGTACCGTAGGGCACTGAAGGGTTGTTAATATCCCCGTAAAGAGCTAAATCAGCAGTTGATCCATCGTTCAAATAAGTGGTAGCGATCATTTGCATATGTTGTTCGGCATTGAGCAGCTCGGGTAAGTTAATAGCCCTTTGCGTACCAAAATAAGCTTCAGCAGTGAGTGTTACCTTTCCTTTATTGTAGCTGCCATTTTTGGTCGTAATGATGACAACACCATTAGAAGCACGTGCACCATATATAGCAGCAGCACCGTCTTTCAGGACGTTCATTTGCTTGATGTCTGATGGATTTATAGTATTTAGCACATATGCATCAGTAGTTTGAACTCCGTCAATAATGTATAAAGGATCATTGTTATTTGTTGTTCCATAACCCCTTATACGAATGTTAGGGACGCCACCTGGTTCTCCATTGTTGGTAACCGTAACCCCCGTAACCCTGCCTTGCAACGCTTCTCCAGCATTGAGGATGGGTACTTTGGTAGCTTCGCCGATATCAACAGACACAACAGCACCAGTCACCGATTTCTTGGATTGTGTAGTGTATCCAGTCACGACAACCTCTTCAAGTTCTTCAACATTGACAGCCATGGTCACATCAATTAAGGATCGAGCACCAATCACAATTTCTTGGATGTCGTAGCCGATCGCACTGAAGATCAGTGAGGACCCTTGTTCGGGGACATTTACTTGGTAGGCACCATTAAAATCCGTGATGCTTCCCGTCGCGGTACCCTTAACAATAATATTGACCCCAGGAAGACCTTCACTATTTTCGTCGGTCACCGTACCAGAAATTACCCGTTCCTGCGCAAAGGCAGTGGAAAGGGAGAGCCAAACAACTACTGCAGAGAGTAGTCCTTTGAGCAGGGGTTTGAATAATTCCCCAATAATTGTAACATGCTTCTTCTTCATATTAGTTTGTTTAAGTTAAATTAATTGTAAAAAGTGTAATCATAGTTGATTATTAAAAAGGATTTTTGTTTGTTTTATAAGTTTTTGTTAAGATGTTTAGCACAGATATGAACCCATAGAATTCTTCTATTGAGTTTTAAGGAAATTTAAAAATATATGAAACTTTTTTAAAAAGAACAGAAAAATAAAGAGTAATTACTTTTAACTGATTACGTTATTTTTAACATAATAATTAGGTAAAAGCCTGATTTTTGGTAAAACGTTAAACTTGATCCGTTCCTATTCAAAGGCAGTGGAAAGGGAGCGTCCAACGACTACTGCAGACAGTAGTCGTTGGAGCAGGGGCTTGAATAATTCCCCAGTTAAGTGCAATATGTTTCTTCTTCATATTAAGGTTTAAATTAAATTAATTCTAAAAAGTTTAATAATAGTTAATTTTTAAACGAGATTTTTTGCTTATTTCAAATGTTTAAGTCGAATTATTTATAAGGGATTTAAACCTTTTATAAACGATAGACACCTATCGACCTATACTATTGAGTTTTAATTAAATTTAAAAATATATAAACTTTTTTAAAAAGAACAGAAAGATAAAGAGTAATTACCTTTGACTAATTACGTTATTTTTAAAATAATCATTAGTTAAAAGCCTATTTTTTGGTTAAAAGCTTAACGTAATCCCTTCCCCTTCATTTTTTTTCAACAAAAGCATAAGTTTTTAAATTAAACAGTAATTCTCTTTTTTATTTATTTTAAGGGGAATAGGGATAAATTAGCCAGCCAAAAGAGTATTTTTCATGAGTTTAAACACTTACATCCAAACGGCCTTAGCCCGATTACCCGATTTAGAATCCAAAAGAATTCAACAATTGGAACCGCTATCGCGTTATATTTTTAATAAAATATCTCAGGGAGAAGCTGCGGATTTGAATTTTATCTGTACGCACAATTCAAGAAGAAGTCATTTGGGTCAAATTTGGTTACAAATGGCGGCCATCTATTATGATATTGCCTTGGTAGTGGCCTACAGTGGTGGAACTGAAGAGACGGCCTTTAATCCAAGGGCTGTGGCCGCATTGCAGCGGGCTGGATTTGCTGTAGAAGTAGGAACGGGAGAAAATCCACGATATGAGATCTCAAGTAGTCTGGGAAACTTGCATTTAGTCAGTTTTTCCAAAAAATACGATCATTTAGAAAATCCCAAAAAAGATTTTTGTGCCGTGATGACATGTGCGGAGGCCGATGAGGCTTGTCCCGTTATTTTTGGCGCTGATTTGAAAGTGAAGTTGTTGTATGAGGACCCCAAATCGGCTGACGGCACGGATCATGAGCGTACCGCCTACGATGAGCGATGTTTTCAAATTGCTACCGAAATGTTTTATGTCATGAAGCAAGTATTGACCGGACTCCAGAAAATCAAATGAAGCCGACGGCATTAGATTCATTTTTTGAGCGCAAGAATTTGAATAAATTTATGTGGCCATCACTTCAAAGGGTGATCATTTAACCTCATTTAACATATAAAATGCCCGGCTAGGGCAAAAAGGGTTTTTTGTTATTAAAAGGATTCCTATTTTTGCTGCCAAATGAATCAAGGATAACATGGATACGGAAGAGACAAATCAAGACTTAAAAAAGGAACATCAGCATAAAATTACTCAGGTTATTGAAGAGGTAGGCAAAGTAGTCGTTGGGCAAAAGCACATGGTGAACCGATTGCTCATTGGTCTCTTTACACAAAATCACATTTTATTAGAGGGCGTCCCGGGGATCGCCAAGACCCTGACGGTAAATACCTTGGCTAAGGTATTACAACTTGACTTCAAGAGGATTCAATTTACGCCAGACCTTTTACCTGCAGATTTGGTAGGAACCATGATCTACAATCAAAAGAAAGCAGCATTTGAAGTCAAAAAAGGTCCTATTTTTTCCAATATGATATTAGCGGATGAAGTCAATAGATCTCCAGCAAAGGTACAATCAGCCCTTCTGGAGTCTATGCAGGAAAAACAAGTAACGATTGGGGAGGAGACTTACCCACTGGTTCGCCCTTTTTTGGTGATGGCAACACAAAATCCCGTAGATCAAGAAGGAACTTACCCCTTACCTGAAGCGCAGGTCGATCGATTTATGATGAAAGTCCATGTCAAGTATCCGTCAAAAGAAGAGGAACTAGAGGTCATGCGCAGAATGTCCAATATGTCTTTTAAACCCGAATTGAAGACCATATTATCCAAGAAGGACATTTTTGCCATTCAAGAAGAAATCAATGCGGTGAGTTTATCAGAATCTTTAGAAAAGTATATCGTAGAATTGGTTTTGGCCACCAGAGATCCTCAATCCTATCAATTAGATGATATGGCTCACTATATTCAATTTGGAGCTTCGCCAAGAGCTTCAATTAATTTGAATCTTGCGGCCAAAGCGGTTGCTTTTTTTGATCAGAGAGATTTTGTATTGCCAGAAGACATTAAGGAGGTTGCTGATGATGTGATGAACCATCGGATTTTATTGAATTATGAAGCCGAAGCTGACGGCATCACCACCCATGATATCATCAAAAACATCCTTTCTAAAGTCCAGATTTCCAAATAAGAACAGCCGCCCCTCTCCTCGGGGACTCATCGGTTTAACAATGACTTAACATGTTGCCGAAGGGTTTAACGAAAAGGTAACACTCAAACGCCTTGGAGTTAATACTTGACACGCATTTTTGCATTTATAAATGAGTGCAATAAAGCGCTCATAAATCATAAAATTTAACAGAAAACAGACTATAAATGAAAAATTTCATTACAATCCTTACATTCTCGTCCATGCTTTTCTTTTTGGCATGTGATGATGATACAGAAACATTAACGGTAACAGAAATCGTAACGGTAACAGATACAGTTACAGAAATAGAGACAGATACGGTAACGGTAACCGAAGGCATTGAAGTGTTGATTTCGGGAAATATTATGGCGGATGCTATATGGTCTGCTGATTCCGTATACATATTAGGAGGCAGAATAGCCGTGATTTCAGGAGTTACACTTACCATCGAGGCGGGGACAATTATCAAAGGCCAATATGGAACAGGAGCCAATGCAACGGTATTAGTAGTAGCAAGAGGAGCGACCTTAAACGCTCAGGGAACGTCTACTTCACCCATCATCTTTACCGCAGTCGCAGATGAAATTCAACCAGGTGAAATACTTTCACCCAACATGCCGTCAGATGCTGGAGGTCTTTGGGGAGGGGTCATTATATTAGGAAATGCACCGGCTTCATTAGGGGATGACGCGTCCGAATCTAATATTGAAGGCATACCAACATCCGATATCAATGGCTTGTACGGGGGCACAGATGCGGCCGATAATTCAGGTACGATCAGCTATATTTCTATTCGTCACGGGGGCTCAAACATCGGTGAAGGTAATGAGATCAATGGTCTGACTTTAGGAGGTGTTGGTTCAGCAACGAGCATTGAGGGCGTTGAAGTGGTTGCCAATGCAGATGATGGTATTGAGTGGTTTGGAGGAACGGTAAATGTTTCTAAAGTTTTGATTTGGAATTCAAATGACGATGGGTTGGACACTGATCAGGATTGGCAAGGAACTTGTTCGGATTACGTAATCGTAACGCCACAAGGAGGTTCAGCCTTTGAGTTAGATGGGCCTGAAGGCACCGCTAAAGTCAATGGAGCGGACGGCTTTCATACCTTCAGCAATGGCGTCGTATATGTAGGTGCTGATGCAGATCATGTCGTAGATTGGGATGGCGCTACCAATGCAGCCTTAGTTGACTTATACATTTATGGATGGGGAGAATATGCTGGGACGGCTATTGAATCCTTTGGAGGTGATGGAGCTGGCGTTTCTTCAGGATGGGAAACCACTTTGAATGAAGGAGATACTTTAGCAACGGTATTGGGTGCAGATGCTGCTGCAATTACTTCTGAAGTAGCTGCTGGTGCAAGAACCAAAGGTCCTGCGAAGTCTGTTTTTGATACTTGGACTTGGGCAGGATTATCTGGAGCCCTAACCACGATAGGACTTTAATAAGCAAAAGACTCAATGAAATAAAAAGACCGTTGGTATTTCCAACGGTCTTTTTTTGTTAAAAATGGGAGCGGCATTGGGAATGAGCTTTTGATCTTTGATTGAAGCCGTAACGTTTACCGATGAGACCGTTTGCTAGTCAGTGTAAGTAATGCCTCATGCGGGTATTTTTTGGCCAGAATGTTTAACCGTTTTGACAAAGAGATCAATCAAAGAAAAACAGGGGGCTTAGGGTCGATGGGTAGGTCATGAGGTGTAATATTATCTAAAACCACTACTTATATTATCCAATTATTAATTAAATAGGCGCTATTGTTAAGTTAATGTTAACTCATGGTAAACAGGATTTTATCATCTATTGAATCCCCACATTTGCAGTAATATAAATGCTTAACCCCTAGTGGAGTTATTCTTAAAGATGACATCATTTTTTAAAAAAAAAGTAGCATGAAGATTTTTTTTATAGCGAGTTTATCTATTCTGTGGAGCACACTGATTTTCGCACAGCAAGGGACCATTAGAGGGACAGTGATCGAAGAAGAAACCGGTGAGCCACTTTTCTCTGTGACGGTCATCATCGCCGGCACGACCACGGGAGCCATTACGGATTTTGACGGAAACTTTTCTTTCTCAGCCCCTCCCGGAAGGCATGATCTTCAGGCAAGTTTTGTTTCTCTAGAGACGACAACCATTACGGGGATAGAGGTCAAATCTGGGGAAGTAACGGTCATTGAACAAATCAGACTGTATCCTGATGTGGAAGAGTTGGAAGCTGTAGTGGTTACCGCTCAAGTGGCAAAGTCTACCGAGGCAGCCCTGATCACGGTAAAGCGAAAATCACCCAATATGATGGATGGAATTTCATCTGCAAGTTTCCGGAAGATAGGGGATTCCAATGCTGCAGGTGCGATTAAACGGGTTACTGGGGTCAGCGTAGAAGGCGGAAAATATGTATATGTTCGTGGATTGGGTGATCGCTATACCAAAACCACATTGAATGGGGTAGATATCCCTGGTTTAGATCCTGATCGCAATAGTTTGCAAATTGATATTTTTCCTACGGCGCTGCTGAATAACATGATGATTCTCAAAACGGCTTCAGCCGATAAGCCTGCCGATTTTACGGGAGGATTGGTTAATATCGAAACCAAGGATTTTCCAGAAGAAAAGGTTTTCAATGTATCCTTGGGGATTACTTACAATCCCTCCATGCACTTTAAAAAGGAGGCATTAACCCACGAGGGAAGTGCTACGGAATGGTTAGGTTTTGACTCAAATGCTAGGAGCCTTCCTAGCCAGATAGACAATGCCGATTTACCGACCCCCTTCGTCAACGAAGCAACAGAACTGTATAGTACAAGTAAATTGTTTTCTCAACAATTATCGGCCCAAGAAGCGACCAATTTTATGAATTACAGCCTAGGTTTATCATCGGGAAATCAAAAGAAATTGGCCAACGGTAATTCTTTGGGTTACATTATATCAGCCAATTACAAAAGAGACAATGACTTTTATCAGGATGTGTTGTTTGGAGAGTATCAAAAAAGAGATGCCTCAGAGGCGTATGAAATGGGTGCGGCAACCCTAAGGTCGGGGGCTTATACTACCGAAAATACCTTAATATCGGGATTGGTCGGCATCGCATACAAAACGCAAAACGCAAAATATAAACTTTCTGTTTTGGGTCTTCAAAATGGGGAAAAGAAGACGGCTAAAATTAATACCGTTTCGGACCCTACAGCCGATGATTTTACACCGCGATTGATCTCAGACTATACTGCCTTTAATGATAACCTAGAATATGGTCAAAGAAGGTTGACCAATATCTTACTGAATGGCACACATTATTTTGGAGATACCCAGTGGAAACTGGACTGGAAGCTATCTCCTACCTTCTCAAACATGACAGACCCCGACATTCGACGGGCCGCTTTTTCTGATGACACAGGCGTCAACCGAATCAATCCTGGAGCTGCGGGATCACCCTCAAGGAGGTGGCGATTTCTCGATGAACGCAATGTGGTCGGTAAAGTAGATCTATTAAATACTGGGATGCTGTTGGGTAGAGAAGCTAAATATCGTGTGGGGACCAGTTATGTTTTAAAAACACGAAATTATGCTATTCAAGCATTCAATATTACGGGTATTCAGGCATCCACCCGATGGGAAGACAATGCCAGTTTCGATGACATCATTTCGGAGGTCAATTTATACGGATCCCCTGAGGATGGTTTAGGCAATAAAATCTATTATCAACGAGATGGAGGCATCAATCCCAATTCCAATGCGTATGCGTCAAGTAACACAAACTTCGCAGCTTATGCCTCAGCAGAAGTGTCGATTACCGAAGGGCTTAAGACCATTGTAGGTTTAAGAATGGAGCGATTTGAACAGCGGTACTCGGGCATGAATCAAACGGCAGCGAGTCAATTGGGGAATGCGACCGATGCGGGAGCCATTGAGTCGCTTACACAACAAATTAAATCAGGCGAAGTGGAGGGGGCTTATTTACTTGAAAACGATAAAGTACTTAATTCTACCGATTTTTTCCCATCTCTCAATGCCATTTATGGATTGACGGATGATCAAAATATCCGATTTTCTTTTTCTAAAACGATTGCAAGACCTTCGTTTAAAGAGCTGTCCTATGCCCAGATTTTGGATCCTGTGAGTAACCGGATTTTTAATGGTTCCTTTTTTAAATATAACGATGAGAATGGAAATGTGGTGTGGGATGGGAATCTTAAAGAGACCCATATTAATAATCTTGATTTGAGATGGGAACTCTTCCTCAACAGGGGCCAATTGTTTTCGGTCAGTGCATTTTATAAAACTTTTGATGACCCCATTGAATTGGTTCGTATCGCAAATTCCCAAACAGGGAATGAATTTCAGCCCCGAAATGTGGGTGAAGGACAGTTGCTTGGTGCCGAATTAGAATTCCGTAAGGCTTTGAACTTTGTAGCTCCTTCACTTTCAGATTTTAGCGTTTATGGCAATTTGACCTTGGTGGATTCGCGTATAGAGATGACCCCTATGGAATATGATTCAAGACGGGTCTATCAAAAATCAGGGGAAACGATTCAAGACACACGAGTGATGGTAGGCCAAGCTCCTTTTGTAATTAATTTTGGTTTACAATACAACAATGCAGATAGTCGACTTGATGCGGGACTCTTTTATAATGTAAAAGGCAAGACCTTAACCGTGGTAGGGGAAGGATTCTTTCCTGATATTTATTCGCAGCCGTTTCATAGTTTGAACTTTAATTTAAACAAGTCGCTAGGTAAAAAAGAACAGACAACCATCAATTTTAGCGTGAACAACATCCTCAATGACCAACGAGAAGATTTCTTTGAGGCTTACCAGGCACAAGATCAAATTTTCAATCAATTGTCACCAGGAACTGAGATAAGCCTGGGTGTAAAATACGCCTTTTAATAGAGGCTGTTTTTCGAAGAAAATGAGTTAAAAAAAAGGATACTCTAAGTATTCTTTTTTTTATTCATTGAGTTTGCTCGGACAATCTTGCTGATCCGCAGGGCCGCCAATTAGATACATTTGCAAGTCTTCTATTCGACGCTCTGACAGCCGTAATAATTCTCGGCACTTGCAGGGGTTGAAGACTTCTTTTCCATTATTTTTCCGATAATGCTGATCCCATTTTTTGGGATATATGGCACGTAATCGCCGATCTCTATATTGAACCCAATAGACTTGTTCCATATTAAATGCATCAAGAAAAGGACGATCGCCTTTATGCTTTATTTGAATTTCATCCATTAAAGCTACTATTTTGGCATCTATTTCATCAAATGTTGCACACACGTCAACTTCGTTATTTTTTTCGAACCGGCAGCTATTTAAAATGAGTATTATTAAAGTGAGTAGGATATTTTTCATTCAATATTTAGGTTGATTTCTGAAGAAGCCAAAATTAAAAGAAATGGAGAGAATTAAATAATAAATGGCTGTTTTGACATTTTTAATTTTTATGACCTTTCATCCGAAAGATCATGCCAGCATGAATGGAGCGTAACGGGTTATTATTTACAATATCAATTGTAATTTTTTTAATTTTTCAATCTCATGATTGATGGCTAAAAGATGTTCCAATGCCGTGGTGGTGGCTTCCGCATCGGTGGTGTTTTCTGAAATTTTTCTGTATTTTTTTGCAAGTTTTTTGGCCTCAGCCGTTTTAGCATCAATGACTTTTTGGTATTGTCCCCAATAAAATTCTTTTTTGAAGTCGAGAATCAAATATTTGGTTTGTTTTTGATACAGGGCAAGGCTTTGTTCGGGGATATGGGCCGTGTCCAGGGCTAGGTGCATTTGGGTATTTTTTTTACCGGAGAGGGTTAAAAAAAGGTGGAGATCCATGTTCCCATCGTTGTTGAGGGCAGGGATTTTAATCACATAATAGGCCCCCTTATTGATGAGTTGTCCAAAACGCTTCGTGTATTTCCAAAATCCGAGTTTGACTGCTTCAGGCTCAAAATCAAATTCGGTTTGATACCCGGCATAGGAAATTGAGTTGATGGAGAGATTAAGAAGGGTTAATTTAGTGTCATAATTTTGACAAATGGAAAAAAAAGGAAAGGAACTGAACAATACAACCTGCAATGTGTGTTTAAGCTTAAAAGAAATCAAACGATAAAACCTCATGGGCACAAAGATATTGATAACTGGTGGATCAGGTATGATAGGTCAAGCATTAAGCGCAGCGCTGAGTCAAAAAGGCCATCAAGTTTCCCATTTGAGTAGGCATCCATCGAAGGACGCTAGCTATCCTTCATTTAAATGGGACATCGCCAGTCGATACATCGACCCACGTGCTTTGAAAGTGGATGTGATTATTCATCTATCGGGTGAAGGAATTGCAAACAAAAGATGGACCGAAAAACAAAAACAAAAACTTATTGTGAGCCGCATAGATGCGGCGCAACTTCTTTATGATCAGGTTGTAAAATTAAAAAAGCGACCCACAAGGATTATTTCTGCTTCGGCTATAGGCTATTACGGGAGCGATACTCAGGAGCAGGAATGTTTCGAAGATACACCCGCAGGTGTTGATTTCATTGGACAATTCGTATTTAAATGGGAGCAACAAGTCAATCAGTTTGAGGCGTTAGGCATGCAGGTAAGCATGCTCAGAATTGGAATTGTTTTGTCTAAAGCGGGAGGAGCACTGCCTAAACTCACCCTTCCTATCTTGTGGGGAGTTGGTGCGCCTATCGGGTCAGGGAAGCAAAACATGAGTTGGATTCATTTGGACGACTTGGTGAAGATGTTCGTCTTTGTAGTTGAACAGCAGATGATGGGTGTTTACAATGCGGTTACACAAAGTACGACCAATGCTTTACTGACCCAAGCCATAGCGAAGCAATTGAAAAAGCCATTATTTTTACCGAACATTCCTGCTCTTTTTCTGAAATTAATTTTTGGTGAGATGTCAAAAATTATTTTAGGTGGAAATCTGGTAAGTGGGAGGAAAATCATTGAGCAGGGATTCGAGCCGGATTACCCAACTCTTGAAGGCGCATTGAGTGATATTTTTAAAAAATAAATAAATAAAGAGGACATAATTAGGGCTTATTTGCATCTAAACAAAGGGAAGAAATTGAAGGAATTAAAGTCAAAGTAATTTTTTTTATAGGCAGCTCATGGGATTTACTAAGCGACAGAAGCCCCAGTGGTGATCGCTTACTTTTAGCGTGAGTATTTGCTTCCTACTAATTTTTAGTTTTAGATCTACTTAATGATTAATTTTGCGCCTAATAATACCAAATAATTTAAGGTGGCTAAAAAATTGAGCGAACAAGAACAAATTGAGGATGGGGTCATAGAAATAATTGGAGCACGTGAGCACAATTTAAAAGACATTCATTTGACCCTGCCCCGCAACAAATTGATCGTCATCACGGGAATCAGTGGGAGTGGAAAATCGTCCTTGGCTTTTGATACTCTTTATGCTGAGGGTCAGCGCCGGTACATGGAAAGCTTTTCAGCCTATGCGCGGTCTTTTATTGGCAACATGGAGCGGCCAGATGTAGATAAAATCAATGGATTAAGTCCGGTCATTGCCATTGAGCAAAAGACGACCTCACGAAACCCGAGATCCACCGTCGGTACCACAACTGAAGTATATGATTTCTTGCGATTGTTATTTGCACGAGCCGGAAAAGCCTATTCCCATGTAACGGGTAAACTTATGATTAAGCAGTCGGAAGCCCAAATTCTGGATCAATTGTACCATCATTTCCAGGGGGAACGACTTACCTTGTTGGCACCTGTTGTTAAAGGTAGGAAAGGACATTATCGAGAACTCTTCGAACAGATTAGAAAAATGGGCTATGCCAAAGTTCGTGTCAACGGCACCATTTTAGATTTGACGCCAAAGATGCAAGTAGATCGATACAAGACGCATGACATTGAAATTGTCATCGATCGCATGGTCATTGATGAAAAAGATCAAAAACGAGTCAACGATTCTATTGGAACGGCGTTGAAGCAAGGCAATGGGGTCATGATGACCTTAGCAGAGACCGAAGAACTATCTTATTTCTCAAAAAACTTAATGGATCCCGAGACCGGTCTGGCCTATGATGAACCTGCCCCCAATACTTTTTCTTTTAATTCTCCTTACGGCGCATGCGATCAGTGTCATGGTTTGGGGGTTATAGAAGAGATTACAGAAACCGCGATCCTTCCCAATCCCTCATTGAGTATCAGTAGGGGAGGAATCTTGCCTTTGGGTATGTACAGAGACATTTGGATTTTTAAGAAGATAGAAGCGATTCTTAAAAAAAATAAAATAAACATTACGACTCCAATTAAAGATATACCTCGACCGATATTGGATATTTTGCTTTACGGAGAATCCGAATCTATTCAAGTAAGTTCTGTTAAATATCCGGGGACGGATTGGACGACTACTTTTGAAGGGATCATCAATTTTTTGAACAAACAGCGAGAAGAAGGATCTGAAAAAACACGTCAATGGGTACGAGATTTTACGGATATCAAGACCTGTGATACGTGTCAGGGCTTTCGCTTGAAAAAAGAATCTTTACATTTTAAAATAGCAGATAAGCATATTGGGGAACTCTCAATGATGAACATCAACGTGCTAGATGAATGGTTTAAAAATGTGGAATCAAAATTAGATGAACGACAAAATATCATAGCCAAGGAGATCTTAAAAGAGATCCGAAAGCGGATTGGGTTTATGCTGAATGTAGGTTTAGATTATTTGGATTTAAATCGTCCTTTGAGGACTTTGTCAGGAGGAGAAGCTCAGCGCATTCGTTTGGCAACCCAAATAGGGACCCAGTTGGTTAGCGTTCTGTATATTTTAGATGAGCCCAGTATCGGACTTCATCAAAGAGATAATACAAAACTCATCAAAGCGTTGCAAGAACTCAGGGATTTGGGAAATACGGTGATCGTAGTGGAGCATGACAAGGAAATGATGTTGGAATCTGATTTTATCGTAGATGTAGGGCCAGGTGCAGGCAGATTTGGAGGACAAATTGTGGCTGCCGCACCGCCCATAGAATTTTTGAAAAAGAACACGAAAACGGCAAATTATTTAAATGACAAACTCCGTATTGAAGTACCTAAAATACGTCGAAAGGGTACGGGAGATCAAATCATTTTGAAAGGGGCTTGCGGACATAATCTTAAAAACGTCACGTTGAAATTAAGTTTGGGTAAGATGATTTGTATTACTGGTGTTTCGGGAAGCGGTAAATCAAGCTTGATTCATGAAACCCTCTATCCGATATTAAGAAAATATTTTTATAAGTCAAGAAAAGAACCTTTACCCTATGCATCCATAAAAGGGATGGATTATTTAGACAAGGTAATAGAAGTAGATCAATCACCTATCGGTCGTACGCCAAGGTCTAATCCAGCGACCTACACCAGTGTTTTCACTGACATCAGGGCATTGTTTTGCGAATTACCTGAAGCTAAAATCAGAGGATACAAGCCCGGTAGATTTTCCTTTAATGTAAAAGGAGGAAGATGCGAAACTTGTCAAGGGGGCGGCATGAGGGTCATTGAAATGGATTTTCTTCCAGATGTCTTGGTCGCTTGTGAGACGTGCAAGGGAAAAAGGTATAACCGGGAGACCTTGGAGGTTCGTTTTAGAGGTAAATCCATCTCTGACATGCTAGATATGACGGTAGAGGAGGCGGTAACTTTTTTTCAAAGTCAACCAAAAATATTAAGAAAGATCGAAATGTTGGATCAAGTAGGGTTGGGCTACATCACCTTAGGACAGCACGCAACGACCCTTTCGGGAGGCGAGGCACAGCGGGTCAAGTTGGCCACTGAGTTGTCAAAAAAAGATACGGGTAAGACACTTTATATTCTAGATGAGCCAACGACGGGATTGCACTTTCAAGACATAGGTCATTTATTAGATGTGCTGAACCGATTGGTAGATAAGGGAAATACCGTTTTGATTGTGGAACACAATATGGACATTATTAAGGTAGCTGACGAAGTCATAGATTTAGGACCTGAAGGAGGAAACAAAGGGGGACATATTTTAATGACAGGTACCCCTGAGGAATTGACGAAGTGCAAGAACAGTCATACCGCTACTTATTTAAAGAATGAGTTAACTTTAAAGCGTGAGTAAGCGTCAGCTTTATTGGATATTTCAAATAATAGGTTGGGCTCTATATGGGCTCATTCAACTCTTTCTATATAGTGTAGAATTTCAAATTACGCTTTCTTTTTTTTCGGGTCAGGTACTGCAAGTGGCTTTTATGGTTGGTGTGACCCACTTGTTCAGAAATTACATCATTCGAAATAATTGGATCGACGTCAAATGGGTAGCCTTGATTCCAAGGTTCATGATTGCAATGGTAGTTTTTTCGCTCGCTCATTATTTATTTATCATTCTTATTTCGTTCTTTTCAGGGAATTTGAATGGAATCCAAGAGTTTAATGTGCTCTATGTTTTGGCTAGTATGCTACAATCTATGGGTTTATTTGGAGTTTGGTCTTTGATTTACCTCTCGTTTCTTTATTTTGAAAGATACAATAGATCGTTGAAGTATGAAGCTGCTATAAAAGAGATTGAATTAAATAATTTAAAGTCTCAGCTCAATCCCCATTTCATTTTTAATGCCCTTAACAGTATTCGAGCTTTGGTCCAAGAAGACCCCTTAAAATCTAAAAAAGCCATCACACAACTATCCAATATTCTCCGAAATGTTTTGAAGGCCCAACCTCAAGAAACCATCGCTTTTAGCGAAGAGTTGGCTACCGTAAAGGATTATTTGGCGTTAGAAGCCATTAGATATGAAGAGCGAATAGAAATCAGTTATGAGATTGATAAGCATTCAAATTTTTTTCGCGTGCCCCCGTTGATGTTGCAAACTCTTGTGGAGAATGGGATTAAGCATGGAATTTCTAAACTTAAAAAAGGGGGTAAACTTGAATTGATTACCCAAAGAGTTGCGGAAGGGTTGCAGATTCAAATTAAAAATAGCGGAAAATTCATGGCCACAAAACAAAAAAAAAGTGGCTATGGTTTGCTAAACACAGAAAAAAGATTGAAATTAATTTATGGTGACCAAGCATCACTACAAATTGGTAACGAAAATGATCACACGGTCCTTACACAAATTATTATACCTGAACCTTTATGAGAGCAATAATTATTGACGATGAACGATTGGCCAGAAAAGAGCTAAATAATTTACTGGAAAATTATCCAGAGATTGAAATTGTAGATCAGGCAGTAAATGCGGATGAAGCGTTAGAAAAGATCATACAGTTAGATCCAGAATTAATTTTTTTAGATATTCAAATGCCTGGAAAAACGGGGTTTGAGTTACTTGAAGAGCTTGAAAAAGTACCTAAAGTCATATTTACTACTGCTTATGATGAGTTTGCCATAAAAGCTTTTGATGTGAATGCGCTAGACTATCTATTAAAACCGATCCAAGAAGAACGTTTAAAAGATGCTATAAACAAGGTTTTGGCAGTCCAGGCAAGTGCTTTAGCTGAGCGAGCACAAGAAGGGGTGAGTGAAATCAAGGAACAATTAGGGATGAATGACCAAGTTTTTGTCAAGGATGGTGACCGATGTTGGTTTATAAGCTTGAAGGAAATTCGTCTTTTTGAATCTGATGGAAACTATATAAAAGTATACTTCAACAATGTTAAGCCCATGATCCATAAAAGCTTGAATGCCTTGGATGAAAAGTTGGATGAAAGAAGCTTTTTTAGAGCGAGCAGAAAGCATATTATTAACCTCAGTTGGATAGAAACTATTGAAACGTGGTTTAATGGGGGATTATTGGTTCAGCTGAAGGGTGGAGAAAAGGTAGAAGTAAGTCGACGACAGGCGGCTCGATTTAAAGAGAAGATGAGTTTATAGAAGGGTCATGACGTAGGATAAAATAGGCGGGCACAGATATCATCGCTGATAAGAAACCCTTCAAAAGTCAGCTTGAGCTTATTTAAGTCTAAAAAAGCGAAACCTTCCGAGCAGAGTTGGTCAATCAATACAAGGTGTTCGTTTTTAATATCCCTGTGGAATTTTTTTTCAAATTGCTCAAAATCAAGGCCAAAATGAGTTCTCAATCGCGTCATGATGTATTCATTCATTTTTTCCGTTAACGAGAGCGCCTCTACGACCGGATGGGCCCTACCGGTATCCAGTTGTTTTAAATACAGTTGATTGTTGCTGATGTTATGACTTCGATTATCACCATCAAAAGAATGTGCCCCAGGTCCAATCCCTAGATAAGGGTTTTGAAGCCAATAAGAAGTATTGTGCCGGGAAAAGTGCGCATTCTTTGTAAACGAAGAGATTTCATAATGTTCATATTGATATTTCGTTAATTCCTCATGAACGATTCTATAATTTCTTTCGTAGTCAAGATCGGACGGGAAGGATCTTTTATTTTGGATCTTCCAATGACTAAAAACGGTTTTTTCCTCAATGATCAGTCCGTAGATAGAAAGATGTGGAAGATCCAAATTCAATAAGGTTTTTAAATCAGCTCTCAACGACGCGTCACTTGCCTCAGGAAGCGCAAACATGAGATCGGCAGAGATATTGTGAAACCCAGCTTGGCGTACCCAATCAATGCTTTTTAGGGCTTGATTTGCGTTGTGTGATCTATTCAGCACCTTTAATACCTTATCATTAAAAGTTTGAATACCAATACTCAATCGATTGATGCCAGCGCGCTTCCAAAATTTGGCTTTGTCAGCATCGATGTCATCCGGATTGGCTTCTAAGGTTACCTCGGCAGATCGAGAAACATTATAATAGGTTGTGATCGTTTCCATTAGGGTATCTAGGGCCTTTTCTGTTAAGATGGACGGGGTACCTCCACCAAAATAAATCGTGTCAATAGGGCTTTTGGGAGTTGAACTCCTTAACCTCAATTCTTTGGCAAGTCCGTCAACCATACGATCCATAGGATCTAATTGCGTACTAAAATGGAAATCGCAATAGTTACAGGCTTTTCGGCAAAAGGGGATATGTATGTAGAGTCCAGACAATTTTTTATAATCAAGCAAAAGTAATTGGATCGTGTCTCAAATCTCTCATTTGTATCTTAAGATATTAACAAATGCGGTCCTCCTCCTTTTTTTATTGAATCTGGGAATATTCAATTATGCTTCAGTTATTGATTTTATGGCTTGCTAAATGAAGGATTTTGAATAATTTTGGGCGATGGTAGAGTTCATTTTACTAATGCAATTAATATTAGCCAACTCATTTTACGTGTGAGACGCTTATCATGCTTTCTTTTGACATTTGTTTTAGGCTCAATGACGGCCTTTGGGGGGGGAGATTCTGCCATCACTAAGAATATATCGGATCAGTTTGTTTGGATGGATCAAGTGGGGGATACTTTGGACTCAATATCAGGAATATATGCTCCTGCGCGCCTGGTTTTGCCTAAGGATCTGATCTTTAGTGAGTTATTGCTTCAAAACAGTCAGCCGATGACTATTTGGATAAATGATCGATTAATGGCCTTGAACGTTTATACTTGCACCCTTCCAATAGGTCAAATCTATGCTGAAATCGACCAAGATTCGACCGTTTTAATAATTAGGGCAACCCAGGAAATAAAAGATTTACAAGGATATTTAATAGGCCTGAATGTGGCTTCTTTGTCCAGAGATTTAAATGGGACGAAAAAAGGGAACATTCAGCACGATTTTTTAATCGTGCAAGTACTGGTTCTGTTGTTAATTATCGGTCTTATCAAGAGGTTTGACCTTATTTTTCTTTTTAATTTAGTAAAAAAGCCCTTCAGTTTGCCATCTCGAGAATTGGAAAGCAGTTTTACATTTAAAGGGAGTTATAAATTAATCTTAAGGGTTAGTTTTTTATCCATCCTTTTGGGGATATCATATTGGTTTCTTGAAGATTACCAGCCCGACCAAAGTTATCCCTTAACAGAGAATTTAATGTCTTGGCTCATTTATTCATTTTATGCTTTAGGGCTATTGTTGATTAAATACACCGTGGTAGGTCTATTTGGATATTTGCATCAATTAAAATCATTGAGTCATTTTCAATTTTCCGTCTTTGTTAATTTTACAATGGGAATTTGTTTAATTTTTTTGATTTTCGTTAATTCACTTCTTTGGTTTTCATTCTATGAATCAAACGCATTGACAGAATTTTGGAATTATTATTTTTTAGGTGCAATCATATTGTTTTACATCTATTTATCCTTTTATATGTCGTTGACAAAAGAGGTTAGAAAATTTCACATTATTGCATATCTTTGCAGTACTGAATTTTTGGGCATTTTTTATATTGCCTTGATCTTAATAAAATAGTTTTAATAATTTTTGTTATTTACCGTTTAGAACGAAAAGAAATTGGAGGACCCTAAAAGAATCACAAAAGTCGGCAGTATCCTGGTTTCTCAACCCAAACCAAGTGGGGATAAATCGCCTTATTTTGGACTTGCTGAAAAGTACAATTTAAAGGTCGATTTTAGGCCATTCATTCAGATCAATCCAATTGATGTAAAGGACTTCAGAAGGCAAAAAATCAATATTTTAGATTTTAGCGCGGTAATCTTTACCAGTCGCAATGCGGTGGATCATTTTTTCAGGCTGGCTGCGGCGATGAAAGTGGAGACTCCTGCGGACATGAAATATTTTTGTGTTTCAGAACAAACGGCCAACTATTTACAGAAGTATATTGTTATAAGAAAGCGAAAGATTTTCTCTGGCCAGCGTACGGCCAAAGATTTGATGGAACTGATAAAGAAGCACAAAACCGAAAAGTTTATCTTTCCTTGCTCAAGTATAAGGAAAAATGACATACCCAATTTCTTGAAAGAGAACGAGTTCACCTATGTTGAAGCCATTATTTATGAAACGGCTGCCAGTGACTTGTCAGATTTAGCAGACGTCAATTACGATATCATTGCCTTTTTTAGTCCTTCGGGCATTCAATCATTGTTAAAAAACTTTCCGGACTTCAAACAGAACAATACAAGAATTGCGGCCTTTGGGCCTACCACCGCAAAAGCGGTTACCGATGCGGGATTACTCTTAGACATTCAAGCCCCACATCCTAATGCACCTTCGATGACAGGAGCACTCGAACATTATATAAAGAAAGCGAATTAAATACACAAAAAACAATGCGCTTCGGTCAATGTTATGGAGAGCGGAACAAAATTCTTAAAATCGTTAAGAATTTGTGACGAGTTAATTATTTTGAGAAGTACATGAGGGATAGATTTATTTTAAATGCTTTGGGAATATTGGGAAGCATCCTGCTTAGTTCGACCGTTCAGGCCCAAAATGATTCTTTTGTGAGTTATAGTATTATGAATCCGACTTTACACAATCCAGCGTGGGTAGGTAACGATCGGATGGCTCATGCTATCTTGCAAGTGCGAAGTCAATGGACAGGTTATAAAACATCATTCGATGGAAAGGGAGGGGCACCGTCCTCTTTAGTGTTCAATATGTCGGTGCCGATCACCAATAAGTTCTCTGGTATTGGAGTATCCCTATTGAATGAAACGATGGGTCCAGTCAATAATATGGCCCTAAATTTACCGCTTTCCTATAAAATTGATCTCAACGGATCTGAACTTATTTTGGGTTTGATGCCCGGGATCATTTCTCGATCTCAGAATTTCAATGAGCTTCGCTTCAATGATTCCAGAGATCCCTTAAATAAAATCGGAACTAAAGAGACACAAACTTTATTTAACTTAGCTGTGGGTGCCTTGTATTCCTTACCACGGAACAGTTATGTTGGATTAAGTGTTTCAAATCTTACGCAGCCGAAGTTCAATTATGGCTTATCAGGGCTCTCCAATAAGATGTTTACAAACTATACGCTCATGTTCGGTGCAATTAGGACCCTAAAAAAGGGGTTAGAATTCAGACCAAATTTGGTTGTTAAAACAGATTTGAATACCTTAACTGTTGACTTGGGAGCCCAAGTTCAATATAACGCTAGAATGTGGATGGGTGCTTCTTACAGGTGGTCAGAAGCTTTTGTTGTAATGGGGGGCTATAGTTTGATGGAAAAAAATAGATTAAAATTAGGTTTTGCTTTAGATTTAGTTGTGCATAACAGTCAAGCGAAAAAGGCAACTTCTCAAGAGATTTATATAAGATACGATCTGTTAGATTTTGTTTTAGGAGGAAAGAAAAAAGTAAAAACACCCAGATTTATAAATTAATATGCTAAAATTCACATTGTTTTCAATTTATATTATTGAATTTTTGGTGACTAATTTATAATCAGTTTATATTTAAGGCTTAAATCACCATGCGTAAGATTGCATTAGACATTTATTATCATTCTTGCAGTTTTAAGAAATTTATTATGAGAATTAAAAAAAATACGAAATTACCAGCGTTTCAGATACTGGGACTAGCATTGGCGTTTTCTAGTTGTGGTTTGATAGGAGGATTATTTGGTGGCGGCGCATCAAAAGACCGGGGGGAGGTTTACGGTGTCCCAGATCGGCAGGGTTGGGAGATGACTAGACCCTTTGGTATGATGGCTGTAAGGGCGGGTACTTTTCACATGGGGCAGGCTGATCAAGATGTTGCTGCGACACAAATCAACTTCAACAAACAGATTACGATTAGTGCCTTCTTCATGGATGACACAGAAATAACTAATAATGAATATCGCCAGATGACCGAAAGTTTAGCTGAGGCCTCTGATATAGAGTTGCCTGAAGGCTTGACGCTGGAGCAAGTAAAACCAGACACTACCGTATGGATGACGGACTTTACCCATCACATGGGGGACCCAATGGTGACCTATTATTGGTCACACCCCGCTTTTGACGATTATCCTGTGGTTGGAGTTAATTGGAATGCAGCAAGATACTTTTGTGAGTGGAGAACTAACTATTTAAATGCCTATAGAGAGGAGCAAGGTCTACCAATGATGCCTGCTTTTAGGCTTCCGTCTGAGGCAGAATGGGAATATGCATCAAGGGGAGGAAGAGACATGGTAAAATACCCTTGGGGCAATCCATACTCGAGAAACATGAAGGGATGTTTGCTAGCCAATTTTAAACCAGGTCGTGGAAACTATTATGATGATGGATTCTCTTACGCAGCGCCCACGGCAACTTTTTTCGCCAATGATTATGGGCTTTATGATATGTCAGGTAATGTTGCGGAATGGTGTGAAGATGCTTATAATCCTTCTTCTGTCCCTTTAGTTTGGGATTTAAATCCGACTTATTACGATGAGAGAATAGCGGAAAAAGTAACTAGAGGAGGTTCTTGGAAAGATATCGCCTATTATATTGAGACAGGGACAAGATCATTTGAGCATAAGGATACGGCGAGATCTTCAATTGGCTTTAGATGTGCCATGTCTTATTTAGGGAGATCGACCCAATCATTTGATTTTTAATAATTTAATAACTAAAACCACAAAAATATGAGCGAGAAAAAAGGAGGCTTCATGGATTTACTATTCAATACCATCATGCCCAAAGTATATGGTATTGGAGCTGCAGTTGTAATTGTAGGTGCCATGTTTAAAATTCTTCACTTACCCGGATCCGCTATTATGCTAGGTGTGGGACTGACGGTTGAAGCAGTTATTTTCTTCTTAAGTGCTTTCGAGCCGCCACATCCTGATCCTGAGTGGTCAAAGGTTTATCCTGAACTTGCACTTGATTATGATGGTCCCGTGTCTCAAAAAAGGGCGACTGCGCCAGCAGCTGTCTCCACAGGAATTTCAGCCCAGATGGACAAAGTTATGGAGGATGCTAAAATTGGTCCTGATTTATTAAAGGGTTTAGGTGATGGTATGAGGAATCTTGCAGATACCGCAGGTAAAATGTCAAATCTCAGCGATGCCGCCGTAGCCACCAATGAATATGCAGACAATATGCGATCAGCATCAAAAACGCTCACCGAAATGAATAAATCTTACGGTATGTCCATGCAAGCACTGGGAGCAATGTCAGAAGCATCTAAGGGAGCCAAGGGCTACCAAGAGCAAGTACTGACGGTTACGAAAAGCTTGAGCGCTTTGAACGCCTTATATGAAATGGAACTTCAAGATTCTCAAAGTCATACCAAAGCATTGAACAAATTTTATTCTAATGTTACAGATGCGTTAGAAAGTATGGCAGAGGCGGGCAAAGAAACAGCAGCTTTTCAAGTACAGCTAAATCAATTAACTTCTAATGTTGAGAATTTAAATAAAGTCTATGGCGGTATGTTGACTGCCATGAAAAGTTGATTCTTAACAAATTAATTTAAACTGAACAAAAGATAAATTATGTCAGGAGGGAAAGAAACAGGACGTCAAAAAATGGTCGGTATGATGTACTTAGTGCTGACTGCTTTATTGGCGCTAAATGTGAGTAATACCATTATTGATAAATTCGTCTTTATTAATGAAAGTTTGGTAAGTGCTAATAATGAAACCAAAGAGAGAAACGTCCAGATAATGGAGAGCATTATCAGGGCTGTCGACGAAACAGGTAATCGAGAGGCTGATTTAAAGGTCATGGAAGCGGCCAAAATAGTTCATGAGAAAACGGACGCTTTAATGACTAAAATGGTTGAGCTCAAGGAAACTATGGTGACGATTACTGGGGGCTATATTGAGTATGAACCTACTTACGTAGGCGATGCTAAAAATTTGGCAGGTAAGACAGACTACAGTAAGGTTGGACATTATATGATGCCCGTAGAGGAAGGCGGCGAAGGCAAAGGTCAAGAGATAAAGGATCAACTAAATGGTTTTGTTGATGAGATCAAAGTTATTATGACTGAATTCGGTGCGCCAGAATCAGAACTTTTGAAATATAAAGCAATTGCCGTAGATGCCATTGACGACCCTGTTTACAATAAAGATCCGAATCAGGCCGGTAAGATTTTTGCACAGCTCGCTTTCTCTGATTCGCCTACTCCAGCTTGTCTAGCTACCGTTGCGGATTTTCAGTCAAAGGTTTTGAGCTATGAAACACGAGCGATGGCTTACTTATCATCAAAAGTGGGAGCGGGCGATATTGCCTTTGACCAGATTGTAGCCATGGTAAGACCTGAGTCGAAGTATGTTGCGGCTGGAACACCCTACAAAGCGGAGATGTTTATTGCGGCCTCAGCCTCAGCAATTGTTCCGACAATGACTTACAATGGCAAGCCAATTAAAGTTGAGGGTGGTGTAGGATTAGTAGAATTTACAGCCTCTGCAACTTTTTCAGGAAAAGAAATGCAAAAGCGTCAAACCTTCGAAGCAGCCATAACTATCGATTTACCTGGAGGGGGAGATACCACTTATGCAAGTGTTGAAGAGTATTTCGTGATGAAGCCGGTCATTCAGATTCAGTCGGCGTCGGTAGGGGCACTTTATTTCAACTGTGGAAATAAGTTAGATGTACAAGTACCTGCGCTAGGAACCACCTACAATCCAGCATTTTCTGCAAAAGGGGGGGCTACGATTAAAGGAGCCACTGCAGGTGCGGTGACAATAGTACCCAACGCTAAAGAAGTGGTTTTGAGTGTTTCTAGTAATGGAAATCGTATTGGGTCAAGAACTTTTGGAGTAAGACCTATTCCAGCGGTTGAAATTAAGGCTTTTTCTGATCGTGGAGAAGTTGATATTTCCAAAGGAATCCCGGCAAAAACAGCTAGATTATCTATCCAGGCGATACCAGATGCTGGGTTTAAAGAGTTTTTGCCAGATGATGCTAAGTTTCAAGTATCGCAAATCGTGGCAACCTTGGTGAGTGGAGGGGTAGGTAGACAAAGTGTCAAGGGAAGCGGTAGTTTAAACTTATCAGCCATTGCATCATCGGCGAGAAAGGGAGACATATTAGTATTAGAATTCAAACAGGTGAAAAGACAAAATTTTAAAGGTGATGTTGAAAATTTCAACGCATACAATCGAAGTATGTCAATCCCGTTGAAATAGACTTATAAAAAAGAGAGATGAAAAATTTATTATTTATTTTTTTAATAATGGTTATGGTTGTTGAAGTTCAAGCACAACAACGGACGGCAGCAGAGATTATCAAGCCAGAGGTAGCGGATAACTATATCATGTTTAAAAAGACGCTGATTAGGAGAATGAATCTAACGGAAAAACAGAATAAGCCGTTCAACGCTAAAAACTCTGAGCTTTCGGCTTTGATCATTCAAGGAGCTAAAGAAGGTTTATTACAGCCTTATATGTCTGATTCATGCTTGCGGCCTATGCCTGATGATGAATTTATATCGTCTCTTCAGTACGAAATTCAAGGTGGGGGTGACGATTTTGGAGGTGGTTTCGGAGGTGGTTTCGGAGGTGGTTTTGGAGATGAGGCGGAGGAAGAGTCCGAAGGTGATGGAAAAAACTTTAATGATATAGATCCAACAGAATTTAATAAGCTCTATATCAAAGAGGATTTGATTTTTGATCGTAACCGATCTAGAATGTTTTATTATATAAGATCGATTACTTTAGGTATACCTGCTAATCCAAACTATGAAATCCAATTTGAAAAGAGAGTGGCCAGTTTTAGATACGAAGACATCATCAAATTGTTAAGGGGCCCCTATAGGGATAAAGCCTTGTGGTATAATGAGGAAAATCAAGGAGGACACATTAATTTGGCTGATGCATTAGAACTGAGATTGTTCAGTGCTCCAATCGTAGGTGTATCTAATTCCCAGAATCTAGACATTAGGCAGATGTATGCGGACAAAATTGCTCAAGACCCTATGAATGCTATGGTTTTACAGCAAGAGGCTGAGATGAAATTGATGGAGTACGAGAGTAATTTGTGGGAAAACTAAGTAAAACAACTCTACAATATTATAGGAAGGGAGCTATTTAGCTCCCTTTTTGTTATTCAAATAGTTATGTACGTTTAGTGCCAATTTCTTTCCTATAGCGTTTGTGAGTAGTTGAAGAGAAGCCTTACGAATTTCACTTAATGTTTTAAATTTTGTAAGCAAGAGGGTCTTATTTTTAGGCCCGATACCTGGGACATCATCGAGTATGGATGTAATAGAATCATTTGAACGAATGTTACGATGATGGGTAATTGCAAACCTATGGGCTTCATCTCTGATAAATTGCAACAACTTAAGGGCAGAGGATTTCTTGCTGAGGTAAATAGGAATAGAATCTTCTGGAAAATAAATTTCCTCCAATCTTTTGGCAATACCGATAATGGGAATTTTTCCGTATATGCCCAGGTTTTTTAGGGAGATACAAGCAGCACTGAGTTGGCCTTTTCCCCCATCCACAACAATGAGATCAGGTAGGTTCTTATTCTCCATTAACAGGCGTTTATATCTTCGATGTATGATTTCGGTCATCGAAGAGAAGTCATCAGGTCCAATCACGGTTTTGATGTTATAATGGCGATATTGCTGTTTCAAGGGTTTGCCATTTTTAAAATAGACCATACTTGCGGTAGGGTGGGTGCCTTGTATGTTGGAGTTATCAAAGCATTCGATAACGCGAGGAATAGATTTTAACCTTAGATCATCTTGCAATTGCCGTAGGGTGCGTTCTGAATCGTCCTGTTGTTTTGTTTTAATTCGAAGATGATTCTGCTTGAACATAAACGCATTCTTCATAGAAAGGTCTAATAATTTCTTTTTATCACCTATTTGTGGGATAATGATGTTGATGTTGGTAAGTTCGAAAAAGAAGTTAGAAATGATGGTAGGGCTGTGACTATTGAACTTTTGTCGGAGAACAGGCACTGCGTAGGCCATGATTTCCTCTGTTTTCTCTTTAAGTCGAGATTTGATCAAGACGGTTTCAGATGCCCTAATCGTCCCCATTTCAACTTTCATAAAGTTGAGATAACTGATGTCTTCTCCGCTAAGGATGGTGACAATATCAATATCTGTGATGCTTGGATTGACGATCAATGATTTGGACTGAAAGGTTTCCAGTAATTGTAACTTAGACTTGTATTCAGCTGCCAATTCAAATTTAAGGAGACCAGCTGAATGGTTCATGTCTTCCTTAAGCCGTGTTTTAATAGGGTGAATGATGCCTTTGAGGATATGCTTGGCTTGATCGATTTCCTTTAGATAATCTTTTTCAGTTTGAAGACCTTCGCAGGGGCCTAAACAATTTCCGATATGGTATTCGAGGCATACTTTGAATTTCAAGTTGCTAATATTTTTCTCTGAAAGGTTGAGACTACATGATCTTACATGATAAAGTTTACTGATAAGGTCCAAAGCTTTATGCATGGCTCGTACGCTGGTATAAGGCCCGAAATGGGTTCCCTTATCAGAGTCTACTTTTCGTGTAGCATATATTTTTGGAAATCGTTCGTGAGTAACCACCAGAAAAGGGAATGTTTTATCGTCCTTTAATAAGATATTGAATTTAGGCTGATTTTCTTTAATTAGGTTGTTTTCTAGCAGCAAGGCATCGTATTCAGAATTTACAATGGTGACCTCAATGGTATCTATCTGACTGACTAGTCGTTGTGTTTTTTTATTGAGTAAGTTTTTATTAGTAAAATAGCTAGCTACTCGATTTTTCAAAACCTTAGCTTTGCCTACATATAAAAGAGTACCGGAAACATGAAAAAATTTATAAACACCCGGTTCTTTGGGGATATGGTTGTAAGAAGTTTTATCAAACTGAAAATGTTCCATTTAGAATATGTCACCTTCATTGACGATGTCATAATAGGTTGAATCTTTTCCGTAGGTACCCTTATAAATATTACAATCTAATTCGACATTGATTTTTGTAGAGGGTGGAGCGAAGGGTCCTCGCTCATAATCGAGCGTTGAGTCCTGATAGGCTTTTAGCATGAAATTTTGCCAAATGGGTCGGGCAGTGCGGGCCCCTTGACCCAAAACCCATTCCCTGAATCTAATACTCCGCTCATCTCCTCCTACCCATGCGCCAGCTACTAGGTCTTTGGTGACACCTATAAACCAACCATCTGAACCATTTTGTGTGGTACCCGTCTTAGCACCTATATCGTTATTCTCTTTTAACCAAGGATCAACCGATACCCCTGATCCACCACGCTCTTCTATGGCTCCTTTGAGCATATGTAACATGAGATTAGCTGTTTGCTCGTTCAACGCTTCCCGCGTTTCAGGAATGAAATATTGAAGAATATTCCCATTTTTGTCAGCAATTTTCGTAATGTATTCAGGTTTGGTAAAATTCCCCTTGTTGACAAAAGTAGCATAGGCGCCCACCAGTTCATAAAGAGAAACATCATCTGTGCCAAGACATAATGAAGGTACCGCATTCAGTGGACTGGTAAATCCCAATTTTCGGGCATAATCAACTACATTGCTTGGTCCAACTTTACTCATAATAAAAGCGGTAATGGAGTTTACAGATCTGGCCATTGCTTGTCTGATCGTCATGACTTCTCCGCTGTATTTGCCGGACGAATTATTTGGACGCCAGACAGGGGGGATTTGTCCAGGTACGGCGTAGCTGACGGCAGCGTCTACGACCTCGTAGCACGGCGAATAGCCATTGTCTATGGCGGCGGTATATACAATGGGCTTAAAGGTAGATCCAGGTTGACGTTTGCCTTGCTTTACGTGGTCATATTGAAAATATTTATAATCAATGCCGCCAACCCAAGCTTTAATATGACCAGAATTTGGATCCATCGCTAAAAACCCAGCCTGTAGAAAGCGCTTATAATAGCGCATAGAATCGAGCGGGCTTAAAATGGTATCTTTTTCTCCATCCCACGAGAAAACTTTAATTTTTTTAGGTTGTTCAAGGTAATATTTGATCGAATCAGGGGCATCTGAAAATTTAATTCGTAAATTTTTGTAAGTGGCCGTTCGCTTGATAGCATTTTCCAAAAAACCCTTGATTTCCTCATTATTTTCATTTATCCAGGGGTTTTTATCCTCCCAATGCACTTCGAATAAAGCCTGTAAACGACTCATTTCTTCAGCGACGGCTGTCTCCGCATGTTTTTGTAATCGGCTGTCCAAGGTGGTATATATTTTCAGTCCATCATTGAAAAGATCATAACCATTTTCTTTGCACCAATTCATCAGTCTATTCCTGATCACTGAGCGAAAATAGGTGGCCAGTCCTTGGTGCTGATTGTCGACTTTATAATTAAGAATGAGTGGTTTTCGTACTAACGAGTCGTATAATGACCTTTCAATAATTTCATATTTTAAAAGGTTATACAATACTTCAGTTCTTTTGGCTTTGGCATCGTTGGGATTATAAACAGGATTGTAACGGGTAGGCTTATTGATGGATCCAATGAGGCTGGCTGATTCTTGGTAATCAAGTTCTGAGGGGAGTTTGTTAAAAAAGGTTTTGGCAGCAACCTGTATGCCAAAGGAATTAGAACCATATTCTACTGTATTTAAATACATGGCGAGAATTTCTTCTTTGGTATACGACTGTTCCAATTGAAAGGCAATGATCCACTCTTTCAATTTGGTAACAATTTGCCCTAAACTAGAAATAGCATATATCGCCCCTTGATTTTGAGAATTGGTACCATATAAATTTTCTGCTAATTGCATGGTCAGCGTACTTCCACCGCCTTTAAATTGGAAGGTTAATTTTCCAAAGATCGCTCGAAGTAAAGCTTTAAGATCTATTCCCGAATGCTCTTTAAATCTATAATCTTCGGTTACCAATAAGGTACTGATTAATTCAGGAGAAAGTTCATCGTAAGTAATAGCCGTTCGATTTTTCCTAAAATATTTTCCAAGAGAGATGCCGTCGGCACTTATCAATTCAGATGATAAATCTGTTTTGGGTTTTTCTAAATCGCTTAAACTAGGAAGCCCTCCAAAAAGGCCCAGAGTATCATTTTTGACCATATAAATAAATGTGGGCGCACCTATAAATATTGAACAAAATAAAAGCCAGAAGAAAAGGCTCATTATACGAATGTATTTTTTTTGATTCATGCTAATAATACTTGTCAAAAAATGTAAGGTAGGAGTCTAAGTCTTTGGTCTTATAAAAGATGTCAAAATTTTCTTTGGTCATGATGAGGTTGATCCATTTTTCTTTTTCAGCGGAAGTAAGCAGGTTTGCTTCAATTTCAGAACGAAATTTTTGTGCAGTTTCTAGATTACTAAAGGGCGTTACCATTGCAATAGAATAGGTTTTATCGAAAACCATATTACCAGTGATGAGTTTTGAATTTTGAACGCTAAGGTAATCATCTAACAAGGATGAGACAGAGGTTTCAAGATCAATGTCCGATGGATATAAATAGAGAAAATAATGTTCTCGATCAGTATTGGTGATATATTTTGCTTTCGAAGCGCTGAATAGATTAATCTGGAAGGCTTCGGAAACGGTAATAAGTTCTTTCGCATATTCAATTAATTCACTGGTGGGTTGATCCTCGATAAAATTATTTAATTCAAATTGGTATTTATAAATACCATCAGTCTTCCCAAAACAGATGGCTCTCAAGAGTAATAAATAGTCAACAAATGCATTTTCCATTTCAGGTGACAAAGCACTGTCAATCAATGACATAGATTGTTTATAAGCACCATTATTGTAGTGATGATAGGCGGTTTTATAAACTTTTTGTAACGCAATGGTTAACCGGTCATTGTCTTCAATATAATTGGGATTGATTACAAGTTTGGCATAAATAGAATCAGGATAAGACAAAACAAGCTGATCAGCCGCACTGAGACTTGCCAATGAGTCATATTCTTTATTGAGTAAATAAAGTTGATAGAGTACCTCTGCATGGTAGGGACCCTTCGGGAATCTGTTGATGAGTTTATTAAAAGTATGTATGGCATTGGGAGGCTCCTTTAACTTGAAATTATAAATTTTCCCAAGCTCATACAATGCCTTTTCTATTTCATTTAGAAGTTTATTTAATTGAGAGGAATCTCTTGGGATAGCAGCCAATAATGTATTTTTTGCCTCGACCCTATCGAACTCGGTATTTTTTTCTTCTGTGTCTTTTGTATTGTCTTTAGAATTACTCTGTGATGCCAAGACCTCAGGATTGGTTGAGGAATTATCGCTGTTATTTTGTCTTCTCCAATGATCATTTAAACTTCTTTGACCCCATTTTTGTTTAAATGCGGCCAATCCTTTACTCACAACAAGACTGTTATAAAAATACCATTCTCCTTGTGTCGATGCCGAAAGGGCTACCTGATTTTCATTGTTGTAAAATTCGACATTATTGGAAGTACGGGCTTCTTTTTTTGCCTGTGCTTTGGCTTTTTTGGTTTCTATTTCTTGATTATCAAGTACTGCATTGACCAAAACATCTAAGGAATCATTGCTAATGAAGGTCAAATTGATCAAGCTATCGTTTTTTGAAAGAGTATTGATATGGGTAACAAATTCATTAAGAATTTCTTTTCTACCCAAAGAGGCTGCATACTCTTTTTCATCTTTGGGTAAAAGGGTCATTGTACTGTCATAATATACTTTGGCAAGTCTGAAATCCATTTTATAATCGTAATAAATCTGAGCCAATTTCAGGTAAGCATAAGCTTTTTGTCGGGGATCAATGGTATTGTTAGCAATAGACATTTTATAATTCAAAATAGCCAAATCTAAAGCGCCCTTCTTAAATTCATATTCGGCCATTCGAAAATAAATTTTATCTTTATGATCCGCATTTTTTCGGTCTTTTAAGAGTTTTTTGAAGTGCTTGAGGGTCTTTTTTTCGTAAGAAAGATCATCGATAGGCGTCACTTCAACCATGTAGAGCTTTGAGAAAAAAGAAAGTTCATAACTTTTGCTATGTTTCAGAGCTTTTCTATAATAACGGAAGGCACTCAGATCATCTTCTATTTTCTGATGGGTTTGACCGGCTATGAACTCTATTCTAGCTCTATCCGGATTGCGTTTTAGATACTTTACCGCTATCTCTAAATTTTCGGCTGCGGCTGTATTTTCTTCAATTTTTTGATAGTAATAGGCCCTATTTAAATAGTAAATAAGCAGATTATCATCAGATAATTTTTCGTTTTCTAGGTAGGCAATAACGGCTTGTGCATTTTGATATTCGTAGGCCTCACAGAAAGTTCTGATGAGTTCGGATAAGGCAAGATGTTGTATATCTTTGTTTTCGCCGAATTTATTGATCCACTTAAAGGTTTCGATGGCTTCGGGAAATTCGGAACCATAAAGGCGGGCTTTTCCAACGAGAATGTAGGCATCATCTTGCCATTTTGATTCTGGATGTCTTTGGATGGCGATCGAGGCTTTTTCTATGCACTCTAATAAGATAGCTTCTAATGATTTGGAATCTGTCGTATCAAAAGGCGCGAACACAGGGAGGGTTCGATTATAGTTCCATTTGTATTTATTAAAAATTCCAGCTTCAATTTCTTTAATTTTTTCGCGAGCAATAAAGTAACCATTATAATGTGCTGTGAGGTCGTGATATCCAGAATTGATGACCCCGCTGGATTGACCCAAAGTGGGGACTATTAGAACAAGAACAAATAAGGGGGTCAAAAAATATCGCAAAAGGCTCAAATTACATGTTGAATTAGAAAACTTGTATTGGATCAAAAAATATTATGCAAAGATAAAAGAATGGCTTTTAATATATTTGTATAATAATAGTCAAAAATTTTGTCTCAAAAACGCACATTTTCTAACTGGTTAACGAATAGATATCTTCTTATCGTACGAAACGAAGAGGATTTCTCAGAAAAAAGAACCATTATTTTCAATTATGCCCGATTGATTTTATTGTTGGCATTCATATTTATTTTATCAATGACCTTGTCTGTTTTAAGTGTAAATACGGTACTCAAACAATGGTTTGATCCTCGTTATGCAGAAATGGAAGCCAATAGGCAGGTTTTGAATTTGACCATGATGTTGGATTCCTTACAGCATGAAGTTCAAGTCAAAAATAATTATATTCAAAACGTGATGTATATTTTAGAGGGACAAAATTTGGATAGTTTGTCTTCAAGTAATAAAGTACTGTCTACTTCTACCTTGGGAGATATTAATTTGTCGCCTGCGCTGAGTCCGTTGGATTCTCAGTTTAGGGCTGAATATGAGAGTTCAGATCTAGGTTTGGTCTCTCTTAATTTCAATCGCTCAGAGGATGAACTACGTGAATTAGTGTTTTTTACGCCTTTAGAAGGGATTATCACCAATAACTTTGATCCGAAAGAGGATCATTTTGGGATAGATATTGTTTCTCAAGAAAACGAACCCATCAAGGCCTTGGCAGATGGGATCGTTATTATGGCTTCATGGACGCTAGATGGAGGCTACGTTTTGGTTATCCAACACAGTGGTAATTTGATATCTATTTATAAGCATAATTCGGAATTATTAAAAAGTGTTGGTAATTTTGTAGGATCGGGTGAAGTTGTGTCCATAATAGGTAATACTGGAGAACTTACCTCAGGGCCCCACTTACATTTTGAGCTTTGGTTCAAAGAACAAGCGGTAAACCCAGAAGACTATATAAATTTTAGATAAAATATGTGGAGTAAGAATAATCAAAAAGATATGGACGATCTAAGTAATTCAAGCAATATTATTTCGAAGGGTACTATTTTAACTGGAAATCTACAGGCGCACGGTAATATTAGAGTAGAAGGGAAAATTATTGGGGATATTACGACACGCTCGAAATTGGCCTTAGGTAATTCTTCTCTAATCGAGGGCAATATTTTAGCTCAAAATGCAGAGTTTGCCGGAACCATAATAGGTAATGTCCAAGTTACCGAACAATTGGTTTTGAAATCTACCGCCATCATTAAAGGAGACCTTTCAGTTAATAAACTGATTGTAGAATCAGGGGCTGAATTTAATGGAAAATGCAGAATGGGAATTAAGTTTACAGAAATAATGATCCATGAGGACTCAGCGCATAAAAATTTAGACAGAAAAGGAAAAAAAGAGAAGACAGAAGAAATTGTACCCTTCCTCAAAAAAGCCGAATCCTGATACTAAGATAAGTTTAGGGAGTTTTGCAGGGTTGTCCTTTCAGCTCTTCATCTTTAATTTGGCGCTTTTTTGGCTAGGAAATTTCATAGATGAGAAATTAAAAAATCAATGGCCCATTTTCTTGGTGATTGCCATACTATTAAGCGTTTTTGGTTCTCTATGGTATTTGATTAAAAAGACGTCAAAGTGAAGTATTTTTATCAATCAGCGGTGATCAGTATTATTTTTACATCTTTATTGATATTTGAAAAACAATTACCCTTCCCTTTGCATCGGGATTTTCTGGGGATTATTGGATTTTTCTTTTTTCAATCCATAATTATTTCATGGCTTTTTGTTAAAGCACGAAAAAAAGTAGACACATCAGTGGTTTATTTTTTAGGTGCTACGGTTTTTAGATTGTTGAGCACGATTCTTTTATTGATGTTTTTTCTACTCATCAAAGGCCAACACTTTCAGCTTTTAGCATTCGAAATAATTGGCGTTTATTTGGCCCATCTTGTATTTGAATTACGCTACGTATGGGTTAACTTGCAGCGAAATTGAGTGGTGAAAAAAGAAATATGACAGAGAACGGGGCGTTCAAAATTTATAAAGGACTGATTATCTACGGTTTAATTTGTTTATTTTCGATGGTCACTCTTCAGCAAGCGTATGCGTCTGATGCGGGGGATGCGCAAAGTTTCAATCCAGGAGACATGATCAATCACCACATCAAAGATGCACATGGTTGGGAGATCACTCATGGGGTGGTCGTACCGCTTCCGGTCATCCTATATTCTGAATCTGACGGGTTGGTGATTTTTTCATCTGCAAATTTTTTCAATGAAGCGCATCAAGAGGTTCCCTATTTGGGTTACTTATTATCGCATGAACACATCTCAAGAGCAGATGGGCAGTCCGTTTTTGATTTTTCAATAACTAAAAATGTCTTGTTTATTTTTATCGATGCAGCCATCATGTTGTTGGTCTTCTTCGCGGTTGCCCGTGGATACAAGAAAAACGTAGGTAAGGCACCCAAAGGCGTGCAATCATTGTTCGAGCCGGTCATCATCTACATAAGGGATGAAGTAGTGAAGCCCAGTATAGGAGAAAAGTACCAAACATATTTACCTTATATGCTCACCTTGTTTTTCTTTATTTGGTTCGGAAATTTATTGGGACTCATACCTGGTGCAGCCAACATGACAGGGAACATTGCTGTCACAGCCGTATTGGCTCTTGGAACCTTCTTTATGACCAATTTTAGTGGTAAAAAAGCCTACTGGTCGCACATATTTTGGACCCCAGGGGTACCTTGGTGGTTGAGGCCCATTATATTACCTGTGGAGCTTATAGGTGTATTTACGAAGCCTGTTTCTTTGATGGTTAGACTTTTTGTATCCATAACAGCAGGCCATATTGTCGTGCTAAGCTTGGTGAGCCTGACTTTCATATTTCACTCTTGGATGGTAGGTTTTGGTAGTACGGTCATTGTAACTTTGATTACCATAATAGAATTGCTTGTAGCAACGATACAGGCATATGTTTTTACGATGTTCACTTCGCTGTACATAGGCATGGCGGTGGAAGAGCATCATTAAAGAAAATGTTCACTTTTTAAATATATAAATATGTTACTTTCAATGTTAATGGACATGCAGTTTGCAGTAATGGGCGCTGGTATCGGTGCGGGTCTTGTCGCTATAGGCGCGGGTATCGGTATCGGTCAAATAGGAGGATCCGCAATGGAAGCCATGGCACGTCAGCCTGAAGCTTTCGGAAAAATCCAAACAGCTATGCTTGTCATTGCAGCTCTAGTTGAGGTTATCGCCTTATTTGGCGTAGTCGTATGTTTCCTAATTTATACAGCAGGAACCGCAGCGGCTTAACAATTTAAAGGAATTAATCATTCACATTAGGTGTTGGTTAATTCCTTATTTTTGAACAAAAAAAATAAAAATATGGATCTTTTAATACCCGATTACGGTTTGTTATTTTGGCAGTTGATTGTTTTCTCGATTGTACTGACCATATTGGCAGTATTTGTGTGGAAGCCGGTGACTGAGGCACTTCGTACTAGAGAATCCATGATTGAAGATTCCATTAAATCTGCTGAATTAGCCAGAGAAGAGATGATGCAGATCAAAGCAGACAATGAAATGGTGTTAAAAGAAGCAAGGGTTCAACGAGATCAATTGCTAAAAGACGCGACTGTAGTTGCCAATAAAATAAAAGAGGATGCGAAATCGGAAACGGCAAAAATTTCTGAAAAAATGATTTCGGATGCAAAAAGTATTATTGAGAGTGAAAAGAATGCGGCCTTGTCTGAAGTCAAAAACCTCGTCTCTTCATTATCTCTGGACATAGCTGAAAAATTAATTCGCGAAAAGTTAAATAATGACCCATCGCAGCAGCAACTCGTTGAAAAGTTTTTAAAAGAAGTTAAAGTAAATTAATATGTCTGAAAGCAGGATAGCCAAACGTTATGCTACACCATTGCTTGATTTGGCCGATGAGCAAAACTCGGTTGATATCGTGAAATCAGATATGGAGCAATTTCTTGCTGTTTGTCAACGAAATAGGGCTTTCTTAAATATGCTCAAAAGCCCGGTAATACCCCATCTTAAAAAGGGCGAGATTCTAGTAAAAATATTTGAAGGTAAAATTTCGAAATTATCTCTAGCGATGTTTAAGCTCATTGTTCGTAAAAACAGGGAAAAAATATTACCCCAGATTGCACGAGAATTTATCAATGCATTTAATGAAAAGCGGGGTTTTCAGCCTGCGCACGTAACGACAGCGGTAGCTTTGACTGCCACATTAAAATCCTCTGTGGAGGAATTGGTAAAGGGGATTTCAGGTAAAAAGCCTTTACTGACTACGCAAGTCGAAGAAAATATTATTGGGGGCTATATCTTGACTATGGATGATCGTCAGATTGATCAAAGTGTGAAAGGTGCGCTGAATAAATTGAAATTAAAATTTGATCAAGAAAGTAAATAATCATAAAATTAGTCTTTTAGGCTATAAAAAATAGAATTATGGCAGATGTCAGACCCGATGAGGTTTCAGCAATTTTAAGAGAGCAACTCTCAAATTTTAAGTCAGAAGCTGAATTAGAAGAAGTGGGCACCGTCCTTCAAGTAGGCGATGGTGTAGCACGAATATATGGATTGTCTAATGCTCAAGCAGGCGAATTATTAGAACTAGAGAATGGACTTAATGCATTGGTCTTAAATTTAGAAGAAGACAATGTGGGTGCTGTTTTATTAGGAGAATCTAGCGGGGTTAAAGAAGGTGATACCGTCAAAAGAACGGGGCGTATTGGCTCTGTAAAAGTAGGCGACGGTGTGATTGGACGTGTAGTAGATACGCTAGGTAATCCTATTGACGGCAAGGGAGAGATTACAGGAGATCTTTATGAAATGCCGATTGAGAGGAAGGCACCTGGAGTCATATTCAGGCAACCGGTAAGTGAGCCTTTGCAAACAGGGATAAAAGCGATTGATGCCATGATTCCTATCGGTAGAGGTCAAAGAGAATTAATCATTGGAGATCGCCAGACGGGTAAGACCGCAGTGGCCATTGATACGATCATCAATCAGAAAGAGTTTTACGAAAAAGGGGAGCCTGTATATTGTATATATGTTGCGGTAGGTCAGAAGTCATCAACGGTAGCAGGGATTTATTCGGCGCTTGAGAAGAACGGAGCAATGAACTATACGGTGATCGTCAATGCCTCAGCGGCTGATCCGGCACCGATGCAATTTTTTGCTCCATTTACAGGTGCGGCGATTGGTGAATTCTTTCGTGATACGGGACGACCTGCGCTGGTAATTTATGATGATCTTTCTAAGCAAGCAGTTTCTTATAGGGAAGTGTCACTTCTACTCAGGAGACCTCCAGGTAGGGAAGCCTATCCGGGAGATGTATTCTATTTACATTCTCGTTTACTGGAGCGTGCAGCTAAAATCATCAATAATGATGAAATAGCGTCCCAGATGAATGATTTACCAGAATCATTAAAAGGAATTGTAAAAGGAGGAGGTTCGTTGACGGCATTACCGATCATTGAGACGCAGGCAGGGGACGTTTCGGCCTACATACCTACCAATGTGATTTCGATTACAGATGGTCAAATTTTCTTAGAGACCAATTTGTTTAACTCAGGTATTCGACCAGCGATTAATGTGGGGATATCTGTATCAAGAGTAGGGGGATCGGCTCAGATTAAGTCGATGAAAAAAGTTTCGGGAACATTGAAGCTTGATCAGGCACAATTTAGGGAGTTAGAGGCATTTTCAAAATTCGGATCGGATTTAGATGCAGCAACCAAATTAGTGATTGATCGGGGAAGAAGAAATCAAGAGGTACTAAAGCAACCACAATATTCACCCGTGTCCGTAGAACTTCAAGTAGCTATTTTATATGCTTCAACAAAGGGATTTTTAGATAAAGTGCCAGAACAGAAAATCACGGAGTTTCAGGCAGAATTCACCTCGATCATGTTAGGGAGTCACGCCAAAGCGCTGGCGGATTTAAAGGCAGGTAAGCTCTCCGATGAAGCTACGGTAGCTATTGAGCAAGTAGCTCGTGACATTGCATCCAAAATTATAGTGTAATAGAGGTCAATGGCAAATTTAAAAGAAGTTAAAGGTAGGATTCAGTCGGTTACTTCTACGCAGCAGATCACTAAAGCTATGAAAATGGTTGCGGCGGCAAAGTTACGTAAGGCACAAGACAAGATCATGCAGATGCGTCCCTATGCAGAGAAGTTGGATGGCGTCATGCAGAACGTTTCGAGTGCCGTAGATACGCAGTTCGTAGATAATCCTTATGGAAAGGAGCGGGAGGTCAATACGGTACTCCTAGTCGTGATCAGTTCTGATAGAGGGCTGTGTGGAGCGTTTAATAGTAATATCTTCAAGTATACACGAAATTTGATTGCAGAGAAATACAGCCATATTGAGGCCTCTGGTGATTTGCACATTCTACCCATAGGTAAAAGATCTTTTGAATACTATAAAAAACAAGGTTATTCGATCATAGACACGTATTATGATCTTTTTAATTCCCTAGATTTTGATCATGTGCGCGCAGCTGCGGAGCATGTCATGAAGTCGTTTGTAGACCAAGAATACGATCAGATCGAGATCATTTATAATGAGTTTAAAAATGTAGCTACACAGATCATACGAAACGAGCAGTTTTTACCGATTATGCCTAGTGAACCCTCAGAAGGAACCAATGACCAAAACATTGACTTCATCGCTGAGCCGGATGGGGCATCCATTTTCAATGAAATTATTCCCAAATCTTTAAAAATACAATTTTACAAAGGTTTATTGGAGTCCAATGCCTCCGAACATGGGGCACGGATGACTGCAATGAGCCAGGCCACGGATAACGCGGGTGACCTGTTGAAGGAGCTTAAACTAACTTACAATAGAACGCGGCAAGCGGCGATTACAAAGGAAATATTGGAGATTGTTGGTGGTGCAGAAGCACTTGCCAAAGAATCTTAAGGTTTTATTTCCGAACTTCAGGTAAAACTGAGATGATGGAAATGGTAAAATATATAAGATGGCTTTCGCTGGATATTGTCTTGGGTGGGGTCATCTTTCTTAATTTTATAGGAGACCAACTCAAAGTGGAGGTCCCCATCGTGGTTTCACTGGCCCTCTCCTTATGTATTTGGCTCATTTATACGCTGGACCATCAGCGAGATGTGACCCTTAAATCATATCAAAAGGGTGCGCGACGGATCTTTCATAAAAAAAATCAAAGAGTGATTATTTTAACGGCACTTTTTATGGGCCTATTGGGTCTGGTGCTGCTCTATTTTTTACCACTTGAATTGGTCCAGTGGGGGTTGCTGGTAGCGCTGGTTTGCTTGATATATATAACACTATCCACAGGGTTATCATCTCTTTTAGTCAAAGAGGTAATGGTTGCACTGCTGTATGGTGGAGGTATATTTTTATTTCCCCTCATTCAAATAGATCCCTTAGAGGGAATCCATGGCCTACTTTTCATACAACTCTCATTATTGGCATTTGTCAATATCGTTTTAATCTCTACGTTTGAATTAGAGGAAGATCGCTTTAATGGATTTGGGTCTTTGTCTTTGTCGATGGGTAAAAGACGCACGTCCCAATTACTGGGAGGATTACTTATTATTTCAGCACTATCTACTATAATTATCGCTTATTATTATCCTTATTTTATGCATTTAGAGATCATATACCTATTTGCTTCTCTACAACTTGCGATCATCTTATTGCGGCCGGCTTGGTTTGTGTCGGCCGAGCGCTATCGTATTTATGCAGATGCTATATTTTTTTATCCTTTGATTTTTTTATGGTGAAGGAGAATGATTTTGATGGGATTGCCTGGTGCTATGACTTTATGGGGAAACTCATTTTTGGAGAAAGACTTTATCAAGCGAGTATCCAGTGGCTGGAGACCCTAAATAAATCAGATACGGTCGTGGTATTAGGTGGAGGATCTGGTAAGATTTTAAAACAGTTGACGCATGTAAATCGCGTCATATTCATTGAAAAGTCTGCTAAAATGATCAAATTAGCCCAGGCTTCGGCCCCTGCTAACGTACAGTTTATTTGTGCAGATTTTTTAGAATATGCGTTGGAGGATGAAAGCACTCATATAGTAATATGTCCTTTTTTTCTCGATATATTCACCCCTTTTCAATTGGGAGAAGTGCTGGATAAAATAGTTAGGATACTTAAACAAAAGGGGACTCTTTTTGTTTCAGACTTTCAGTATACTACCTGGTGGAGTAAGCAACTCATCAAATTAATGTATGTCTTTTTTGGGATGAGCACACGCATAGCAGCACGTCAACTGGCGCCCTTAAATACATTAATTTTAGCTAAAGAATTTGAAACCAGTGCACATCTTTTCCGAAAAGATGGGATGATTTTTTCAAAGGGTTATACTAAAATCAATACCGACTAAATAGTAATAGTCTTTGTTCCGAGCAAATGGGGGGTGGTTAAAAATATTATGGCAAGATCAGTTTATGGGTTAATCTATTTTTTTTGTCAACCAACATTGGGCCTCGTTTTCTTGATTTCTAAATCCTAATATAAAATAATTTCCACCATCAGTGAGGCCCCATCGGCTTTTGAGCTCCCCAGCGGAGAGGGGATAATTTTTTGTGATGACGTTGGCTTTTCCAGCGGGGAGTAATTTTTTAATGTTTTTTTTATTTAGGGGACCGATTACTTCAAATTGCCTACCAGGGAATTCTTTTAATTTCTCCTCTGAGGTAAAAAAATGGGTGTTAATAGCAATTTTGGAAAGGCCATAGTGATGCCCTATAGTTTTGAAAAGACCTGCTTTTAATATGGAAGTATTGGGATCTAAAATAATATTCTTCGGCATGCAGTATTCAATACTCAGGCTTTTTTCTTCAGTAAGATTTCCTTGTAGGGGTGGATGAAGACTGTCTAGATTAACACAATATAGCGTGGGGGGGGTGTAACTTTCATTGTTGAGTATGAAGACGATCTCTTTACATTCGTTGCGGACACTGATGATGTGTATTTCAGCCACGGACCCAAGGTCTAGGAGGCCCTTTGAAAGGTCAATCATGGGGGAAGCTTTGATCATGATTGATTGTGATTTTTTTCTTAACTCGGAGAGTAAAGGCTTAATATTAGGGGTACAATCGTCAAATTGGAATATTTTTTTTTGATCAATGTTTCGTCGTGCTGGATCAAGGTATATAACGTCTGAAGCTTTTATTTGAGCTAAAGCTTCTTTGGCAGACTGATGTTGAATGTTGATGTGACCCGGCCCTAAAAGTTCTTGATTTACCGAAAATCGGTGACATAAATCTTTATTTTGCTCAACGTAATATGAGGTATCAAAATGTATGGCAAGGGCCATACAGTCAATACCCATGCCACCGGTAAGGTCATAAAGAACGCTGCCCTTAACCAATCGCCCTTTATGCTGAGCGGTTATGGTAGAGGAGGACTGCTCAACCGATAAGGGGGGTGGGTAATAAATATTTGGTGTTTGGTACCAAAGTGGAAGTTTAGTTTTGCATTTTTTACGAGCGACGAGTTGAGCTATTATTTCTTTTTTCCAGGCTTGAATAAGCTTTGGTGGATTGAGCAATAAAGTATTGATGTCGGCATATTCATGATCACGTATAAACTGTTGAATTTCATTCTTGATTAAAAAGTCATAAAATTCACCGTTAAGGGACATGCTATATCAGTTGATGGGCCACAATATATTCGGCAATTTGCAAAGCATTTGTGGCGGCACCTTTTCTTAAATTGTCTGCAACAATCCACATATTGAGGCTATTTTTCTGGCTCTCGTCTCTACGAATTCTACCAATGAAAACCTCATCTTTTTGATAGGCACTGATGGGCATGGGATAGAGGTTATTTTTGGGGTCATCCGCTACAATACAACCAGGCGTTTGGGCAATGAGTTCGCGGACTTTGGCGAGTTCAAAATCTTTTTCGAATTCAATATTGACGGATTCAGAATGCCCCCCTATGGTAGGTATGCGCACACAGGTAGCGGTTACTTGAATCTGATCATCATTCATGATTTTTTTAGTCTCGAGGGTCATTTTCATTTCCTCTTTGGTATAACCATTAGCTTGGAACCTATCGATGTGGGGCAATACATTTTTATCTATAGTGTACGGGTATACCATTCTAGGGTTTTTGACACCTGCCCGTTCATCTTCCATTTGATCCACAGCTGCCTTACCTGTACCTGTAATAGATTGATAGGTACTTGCGACAATACGTTTGATACGATAATGTTCATGTAAATACAATAAAGGCAAAACCATTTGAATGGTCGAGCAATTGGGATTTGCGATGATTTTATCTTTTGCAGTAAGGACATGTCCATTGACCTCGGGAACCACTAATTTTTTTGTTGGGTCCATTCTCCAAGCGGAGGAATTATCAATAACTACGGTACCAATTTCAGCAAATTTTGGGGCCCATTCTAGAGAAGTCTCTCCCCCTGCAGAAAAAATAGCTATTTCAGGTTTCAATGCGATGGCATCTTCCATACCGATGATGCGATAGGATTGGCCTTTACACTGAACCATTTTACCCATAGATTTAGGGGAGGCCACAGGAATTAAATCATGAAATGGGAAATTTCTCATTTCAAGTAAGCGTAAAACCTCCTGCCCAACCAACCCAGAGGCACCTATAACTGCAATTTTCATATAATTTTATTAATGACTTGGTAACTTATTTTTAAATTTATCTTATTGTTTCTTTGAATTTGATGGGGGTGTAATTCTTATGAAAAGATAAAATTAAGAATTCAAATTTAGCTATTTTTTCTTTAGCTGCAATCAAACGTAACTTTTGGGATCACAGAAAGCGGTCTTTAGGGCAAAAATTAAAATGGTCATTATAACATTTAATTTTTTTGACCTTTCCGATAGAAAAAATAGGCAGCCATTGACCTGCCAACTCATATTGTTTTTATGAGGATTTTTAAAATAGTGAATTCCAATCTAGCAGCAGATGCGGGAGCATGGAATTTTGAGTAGAGGTGCTTTCTTAAAGAGATGCACAAAGGTCGCGAGAGTGGGGTAGATGAATGTTCTATTGGTTGCGAGGGCGGTTTATTCAATTGAAACATCTCTAGCCCATTTCAAGTTAAAAATAATCAGGTTCATTCACTTCTTTTTTTAAGCCAAGTAGGCTTTTTCTAACTTATGCCTGCTAAAAATAATAAAATGATCTTTTTATGAAAGATTTGATTGGGATACTCATGATGTTTTGGATCTTCACAATTAAGGCACAAATCATCAATGATTTTGAGGGTGGGGATTTGTCAATGGATTCCTTATGGACCGCTTCCAATGAATCTGGTAGGGGAATGGATTTTGTAATTACTGATGGCGAACTTAATTCGGATGGGCCTTCCGGTTCGGGCACTTTGTTCATTGCCACCGAGCTCGCCATCTCATCGCAGCCTATGGAATTGAGTTGGGAGTTTTATGTACGTTATGAAAGTCCACCTAGTGGGAGTAATTATGTGAAGGTTTTTTTACTCAGCGATCGCGTGGATCTCAATGATGATCCCAAGGGGTATTATTTACAAATGGGAGAATCTGGATCCAATGATGGAATTGATTTATACCATACTTCCTCCAACATCCCCCTGATCAGTGATCCGATGAACGGCATTGCTGAGGGCATAGATGTACATATTCAGGTATTTAGGAGCTCAATTGGGGAATGGACACTGAAGACCCACTCCTCTGAACCATCAGATACGACCCTCTTGGGAACCGCCTTAGATACCCGTCCGATTTCAAGTGGATACTTCGGCTTTTTGGTGCGGCATTCCAGTTCGCGTAGACAAGCTTTTTTCTTTGATGAGGTCGCGGTGAAGGCAGATCAAATCCCTGATTTGATGGCCCCTGATGTACTAGATATTGCCGTGATATCAGAAGTTGAAATCAGGATTATTTTTAATGAACCGCTGCTCGGGGACGCGCTGAAAGTAAGTAATTTTTCTTTATTTCCTAAGGTTGAGGTGGTTCAAGTATTGCTTTTACCTGAGGGATCAAGTGTACAATTATTGACAGATACCTTGATGGTGGGGATGACTTATGCATTGGAGATTGTAGAGGTATTAGATACGGCCTTAAATGGTTTTTCGACGGATGAAAAACTAGATTTTGAGGCCATTATTTATAAGGTGCCAAAGTTTAGGGATGTACAGATCAATGAGTTATTGACCGATCCGAATCCCATGTCTGGGATGCCCAATGCAGAGTTTGTAGAGCTATGGAATACCTCTCATTATTATGTAGCTATGGAAGGGTGGCGCCTTGCAGATGACCGGGCTTTTTCATCTGAAATGCCCGCTTTTGCTTTGGCACCGAATCAATATTTGATTTTGACTAAGTCAAGTTCGCAAGGACTTTTTGAGCCTTTTGGAGCCACCTTGGGCCTCTCAAATTTCCCTAATTTCAATGCAAGTTCACCTGATAAAGTAGGGCTTTTGAATCAATCAAATGAGTTGATAGATAGTCTAGTGTATACTCAATCGCCCAGAGAAGGGATTACTTTAGAACAGATTAACCCCAATTTATTGTGTGCTGGGGAAGCTAATTTTTCAGCGGCTATAGACCCATTAGGCGGTACGCCAGGCTTCGAAAACTCACAAGTAAGCTATGCACTCGATCTTTTACCTCCTCGGTTAATCGACTTACATATTTTGAATGCCGATACATTTTTTTTGACTTTTGACGAATCCGTTGATGCTAAAATAATTTCTCAATCCTTAAATGTTGGACCCTTAACGGCAACTGTGGTAGGGATGAATACACAACGACAGCTTACGATCCAATTATCTAGTGCGTTGACTTCGGGTCAGTCCTATGCACTTAGTAATTTACTGATTCAGGACTGTGCGGGGAATACAACTCAAGTAGAGGCTACTTTTTATTTCGACAACCTCCCCCCAAAACTGATAGGATGGGATCTCTATGCAAATGACGTATTGGGTCTTATCTTCGATGAGCCTTTGGAAGCTGCACCAGCTAATTTTGAGTCCAATTTTTGGCTATCTTCTTTTGGACCACCCCAGCGCGCAATGAGACAAGACTCGGCCTTAAATAAAGTTTACTTGAATTTCGGGGCACCAATGGAAATCAATAGGAGCTATCAATTGCGGACTTTAGGACTTGCGGACACCTTAGAAAATCAACAAATTGGGGATTCTATTTCTTTTGTTTTCGAGCAGTCGATTGAAGCGATAAAAGTAATCAATGAATCATTGATTGTGATTGAATTCAATAAGGCACCGACACCTATGACGGCACTTAACCCACAAAATTACACGATCGACCCATTGGGTCAACCCAAAGAGGTATTTCAATCTGGATCAGACCCGTACAGCTATCGTTTGATTATGGATCAAGTCGTTCGCCAGAACAAAGCATACGATGCGATCATCAGAAATATGGAGTCCAAAGAAGGACACCTACTACCGACGCCTAAGATATCTTTTAATTGGGATACGCAGGGCCCAGAAGTAGTAGCTATTGATGTGGTGTCTGAAAAAACAATCCATGTACATTTTAGTGAGATGATTGACCCAGGTACGGCGGTCAATTCAAATAATTATTTAGTTGATAATGCGTTTTATCCATACCAAGTCATCCTCTTAGATGATACCACGGTTTTGCTAGAATTTTCAGAATCTTTTATCTCAGAGCAGAAATTAATTTTGGAGGTAAATCACATTCAGGATTTATCAAAGAACTCCATGAAGCTGCAGTATGTTGGCTTTTTTTACGATAAAACGGCCCCTTTTCTTAGGGAAGTACTTCCTTATCGACCCAGCATATTATCACTGTGGTCATCTGAAAAAATCATTTGGGAAGAACAACCAATACATCTTTATGATTTGACGGGTGCCTTTATTGATTCTATTTCCATTCACGGTCCCGATTCTCTAGAGATCAGGCTTCATTATGAGGCCTTACCTAATGAAGTTATTGATGAACTCTACTTATCCTCTTGGTGTGATTTCTGGGATAATTGCAGAAGTATCCGTAGGGGAATCACTATAGATTCGTTGATCATATCTGAAGTATATGCTCAAAATGACAGTACCCTTGGACTGGTGTTTTCGATGGCGGTCGAATCAACAGGGGTTTCAATAGAGGATATTTTTGTAGATCAAAAAAAGCCGATGGACTATCGTTGGATCAATACGCATGAAGTGCTTCTTGATTTGGGGAATGTAATGGAAGCAGGGAGAAATTACGACATAAGGGTTACCCTTACGGATTCAGTTGATAGGATACTATTGAGTGCTCAGTATCTCCATGTTCATGATTTAGAAAAATGGGAAATTCTAGATTCTGTGACCTTAAAATTGACATTTGAGCTTCCTTTGGAAACAAAATCTGTACCTATAGTTTATTTAGGTCTAGATGAGCCGATGTACTCTTTGGTGAAAAATAAAAGGGAGTTGTGGGCTATTTTTCAAAAAAGTATTCCTCAAAATGAGTATCTCCCCTTAGGCTGGATTCAATTAAAAGACTTATACGGACAGTCGCGACCCGATCATCAGCTCAAAATCATCCGAGATACCGAAGGGCCAGCTATTCAATCCATTCAAAGTCAAACGGGGAGTATTGATCTACAATTTAATGAGGCTATATCACATCATTCAATGATCCAAAATGCCCAATTTGAAATTTCAGAAGGTGGTATTGTGGAGGAAGTACACCTCGTTCAAGGGGCCCTTAGATTAACGCATCCCCAACTCATTGCAGGTAAAACTTACCAACTTATCGCACAAGGCGTAGTAGATTCTTTGGGGAATGAAATGCTTAGAGATTCGCTTTTTTTTGAATATTGCCCACCAAAAATACCAGCACCGGGAGAAATAATCATTACCGAAATCATGTTCGATCCCACGCCATCTAATGGTCTTGAAGAAGTCGAGTATGTCGAACTGTACAATGCCTCGCCTTACGACTTTGAGCTTTCAACGTTGCGGTTGGCAGATTCAAAGACAGATCACCATTTGCCGGTCGGGGGCTTTAGTTCGGGGGCTTATTTGACCCTCGCCTCGGGACCCATAGGCTCGGATACTTCCGTTTATTGGTTTTCGGAATTTCCCTCTTTGAATAACGAAGGAGAAACCTTGTACCTCATTTCTATTGATGGGGATACCATAGATTTTGTTGCCTATACGCCAGAATCATATATTGATTTAGGAAAAAAAGAGGGAGGTTACAGTATTGAAAAATTAGAACTATTGGATACTTGTATTACTTGGCTTTGGCATGCATCCTTAGCCGATACCGGGGGTACTCCAGGTAGACGCAACAGTGTCAATGATCTACGAGAAGATGCGCTACCACCTCATTTAATTAAACAGGAAAAGCTAAGCCCTAATCTTCTGGAATTAACTTATGATGAGGCCATAAATACAGCTGTTGTAAAGGTAATTCAAAAAGCTAATAATAGAGAATTAACGGTTTCAAGTGAAAATGATAAGTTATGGATTCAATTGGATTCTTTGCCCTTTGGATATCATCATGAAATCATTGTAAAAGGGATTAAAGGTTGTTGGGGTAACTTAACCGATCCAGATACACTTGTGCTTCCAAAAGGAGCGATGCCAATCTTTGGGGATATTGTGATTACCGAAATTATGTATGATCCTACACCAAGCCAAGGGTTGCCAGAAGAAGAATATATTGAATTGTTTAATACTACTGAATTATTAATCGACTTAAATGAGGTTGAGCTCATTTATAAAGGGGACAGTATCCGTTTGAGTGGAGAAATATCAGTGGGATCTTATCTAGTTTTGAGTCCATCAGCAGCTGCTTTTGAACTAGAAAACATTATAGAAACGAATTTTAAATCACTGGATAACAAAGAAGGTCTATTACTTTTATCAAAGGGGAGTAATCTTATTTCTCGCCTTTCTTATACTTCTGATTGGCATAGATTGCCCACTACATCAAGTGGTGGGCTTGCGCTTGAGAGCATAGATCCTCATAAGTTTTGTGATGGAGGGTTCAATTGGTCTTCAAGTAAGGATGTAAGCGGAGGAACACCCGGTCGTCCAAATACGATATTTGGGAGCAGAACAGATGATCAGCCACCTGCTTTGGTTTCGGTGAGGGCCACAGCCATTGACTCGGTTTTTATTTCTTTTGATGAAACGATCATGGATCCATTTCAAGTCCAAGTCCAATTGATACCGGATAAAAAGAGGGATACCCTTATTTATGATGTGCATCGTCCTGCAGAGTTGATCCTGATCTTATCAGATACACTTTTCATCAATGAATCAATGTCTATTCAATTATTTGGAGTATCGGATTGTTATCAAAATAAAGATGACCTTACTTCCCGATTTGTGTTACCCCAACCTGTGTCGAACGGATTGATCATCAATGAAATTTTGTACGATCCTGTTCCGGGTGGGGTAGATTTTTTAGAACTTTACAATCATACGGGCAGGTACATGTCACTCAATGGATTGCGTATCGGTAATGGTGATGAGGAGGTCATGCTGCCTGTTGGAACCATAATAGGACCATTTGCCTATATTTTACTCACACCTGACACCTTAAAACATCTTTTAGAATTTCCTCAAACACCTTTGAATACGTTACTTGAATTTGCCTTACCCTCCATGCCTAATGAAGGGGGAATGCTTTTTTTACGGCGGGATACTTTGATCGATGTAATGAATTACGAAGATGGGATGCATTCTTCTTTACTGGCCAGTACCGAGGGGATCTCTTTAGAACGTTTGACACCTGAAATGTCAGGAACACTTTTGGGAAATTGGCATTCTGCTGCCAGTACTTCGGATTTTGCTACGCCAGGCTATCAAAACAGTCAGTTCAGAGATTCTTCTATGGGCTCCTTTGTATTGCGCGTAGCGCCTAAAGTTTTTGTCCCAGGATCGAGTACAACGGCCTATGCTTCGTTTGGTAGTATTTTCTATCAAATGAATCTTTCGGGGACTTATGGAAATATGATGATCTATGATCATCGTGGCAGATTGATCAAACAATTACTTCAAAACAGTTCATTAGACCGTGCTGGAGTGGTGATTTGGGATGGTACAGATGTTGATAGCCAGCGGGTGCAAGTGGGGAGTTATTTGATTGTGCTAGAAACCTATGGACCCCAGCAATCTCGGCAGATACATTACCAAACCATTGTTGTGGGTTTCCACCCTTGATTAAATAAATACTTTTATAAAAATAAATTCCACATTTTCAATAAATTCTCCCAAAAGAGTTCGAAATTTAAGGATTGACTGAAACCATACCCATACAATGAGACACCTTTTTTATAAATTCGCAATGGTCAGCAGCCTTTTGGTGGGTGCTTTGGCTTTCTTTTTAGATAATCTCAATATTCTTTGGATCTTTGCTCTTTTAGGTCCACTTATTCTTGTTGGGTTGATGAATTCGATGCAAGGAAAGCATGCTATTTTGAAAAATTTCCCAATTTTGGGCTATTTCAGGTACTTGTTTGAATTGATTGCACCAGAAATTCAACAGTATTTCATTGAGCGAAATACCGATGGTAAACCGTTCAGTCGTAATCATCGAGCATTGGTTTATAAAAGAGCTAAAGGGGTCAATGATACCTATCCCTTTGGTACTCAGGCAGAGATTTTAGATGATCACTACGAGGGATTACGACATTCTATCTATGCCAAGGAGCCTGTAGAAGAATTTCCAAGGGTAACGGTGGGAAGTAGTCTTTGTAAGCAACCTTATAGTGCTTCTGTTTTGAATATTTCGGCAATGAGCTTTGGTTCGCTAAGTAAAAATGCGATCATAGCCCTTAATAAGGGGGCAAAGAAAGGAGAGTTTTACCATAACACAGGTGAAGGGGGGTTGTCTGATTATCACATTGAACCGGGAGGAGATTTAGTTTGGCAATTGGGAACAGGCTACTTTGGATGTCGTACGCAAGAAGGTAAATTTGAGCCAAAAAAATTTAAAGAAAAGGCCGCGATACCCAATGTTAAAATGATTGAGATCAAATTGTCTCAAGGAGCCAAGCCCGGCCACGGTGGGGTCTTACCCGGAATAAAAAATACCCTTGAAATCGCCAGAATGCGGGATATTGAGCCATATAAAACGGTAATTTCTCCGCCCAGTCACAATCAATTTAACGATGCCAAAGGATTGGTTCATTTTGTGAAAGAATTGAGAGACCTGTCAGAGGGCAAGCCTATTGGTTTTAAGTTGTGCATTGGTAGAACTGAGGAATTTATAGAGTTGTGCGAGGTAATGAAATCAGAAGGAATTTGGCCCGACTTCATTACTGTAGATGGAGCTGAAGGGGGTACCGGTGCGGCCCCACTAGAATTTGCCGATTCAGTGGGCGTTCCTCTAGAACCAGCACTGATTTTTGTACAAAGTACGCTGAAGAAATATGGATTGAGGGATGAGATTAAAGTGATTGCCAGTGGAAAAGTGCTTACTGCTTTTTCTATATTGAGAATGAAAGCACTTGGGGCTGACATATGTAATTCTGCGCGTGCCTTCATGTTTAGCTTGGGTTGTATTCAGGCATTAAAGTGTAATAGTAATGATTGTCCTACGGGCGTGGCTACGCAAGACGCAGAGCTGGTCAAAGGATTGTCTGTCACGGATAAATCAGAACGAGTTTATCGATATCATCACAATACCATCGTAGCTGTTTTGGAGTTATTGGGTACCTGTGGACTCAAGCATACTGAGGAGATCAGTATTGATATGTTTGTTAAAGGAGATGAGATGGTCACCTTATCCAATCGCTATTTCCCAGATTCTCTGCTCAACAGAGTAGATGATATGACGGGATGATCGCCCGAAGTAGTGGGATGTTCTTTTAATTGAGCCTACAACGGCTTTTTTTAGGATAAAAAATAATGTTTTTAAATATTCCTGATTTAGTTTAAATTAGCCTCGTTTTAAGCTTAATTGAAATCAGATGTCAGATAAAAGTAAATATTCCCAACAGGAACTCAAGGAGTTTGAGGATTTGATACTTCAAAAATTGAAGTTAGCCAAAGAAGAGTTGAAGACCTTAATGGGATCGATCAATCACAGTACCGATGAGACGACCGATGGTTCCTATGGTGGCGTTAAGACCCTAGAAGATGGCGCTGAAACAGCCGAAAGAGAGCAGATGAATCAATTAGCCGCTCGGCAGCAAAAGTTCATAAATAACCTAGAGAATGCCCTGGTTAGAATTAAAAATGGGACTTATGGAATTTGTATTGATACGGGAAAATTGATTCAAAAAGAAAGGTTAATGTCGGTACCTCATACCATGCATTCAATTGCGGCCAAGCTCAAAAAGAGCTGATGGATTATTTGGCGCAACACATCGAAGCCCTTATTTTTTGCGCACCAAAACCAATTACTGAATTCGATATACAGGATTGTCTGAAAGAAATGTTTGATGCACAAGTTCCCATGGAAGATGTACATCAGGGCATTAATAATATAGATCAACGGTATAAAAGTGAAAAGCATTCTTTTGAATTGGTCAAAAGTGGGGGAGGTTATCAATTTTTAACCAAGCCAGCTTACGAATCCAGTATAGGGATTTTGCTCAAAAGGCAGTCCAAAAAAAGGTTGTCTAATTCAGCACTAGAAACCCTGGCAATTATCGCATACAAACAACCGGTCACACGTACTGAAATGGAAAATATTAGGGGAGTCAATTGTGATTATAGTGTGACCAGATTATTGGAAAAAGAATTGATTTTGGTCAAAGGGAAGGCTGAAACGGTGGGTCGTCCCCTTTTGTATGTAACCAGTCCAAAATTCATGGATTATTTTGGTATTAATGATTTGAAAGAATTACCCACTCCAAAGGATTTCTCTATGGATGAGAACACGATAGGCGAAAATCAACAAGAATGAAAAAAAAAATAATTCAGGCTACTGAACCGGTAGAAATTAGACTCAATAAGTTCATTGCAAATGCGGGGATTTGTTCTAGGCGTGATGCTGATCAATTGATCTTAAGTGGTAAAGTAACGGTCAATGATCAGGTGGTTCAGGTCTTAGGAACCAAGATAATGCCTACTGATAAGATTACTTATCTAAAAAAAATCATCCAGTCTGAAAAGCTTCAATATGTGTTGTTGAACAAGCCCAAAGATTTCATTACGACGACGCAAGATCCACAAAACAGAAGAACGGTCATGACCCTCATTGAAAAGGCTTGTGTGGAGAGAATTTATCCAGTAGGCCGTTTAGACCGGCATACTACAGGATTGTTATTGTTTACCAATGATGGTGATTTAGCCAAGAGACTAACCCATCCCAAATATAAAATAAAAAAAATCTATCAACTTGAAATAGATAAGCCTATTATCGAGGCGCATTACAATGAAATTACGGCGGGTGTTCATCTAGAAGATGGTTTGGCATCAGTAGACCATTTGGCGATTTTGACGGATGATCGTAAAAGTTTAGGCATTGAAATTCATATTGGAAAAAATAGAATTGTAAGAAGAATTTTTGAAAAATATGGATATGAAGTGCTGAAATTGGATCGTGTCATGTTTGGAAACCTGACCAAGCAAAATTTACCTAGAGGTAAATGGCGGCACCTACATCCCAAAGAGATAGGAAATTTAAAGGGTAAGTTCTCCATGCAAACGGATTAATCCGTCATTAGGAGGGACTCATATGTAGTGCTTCTCATTCCATGCCCACTGAAAACCAGCGCTATGAGGCCTTTCTTAGCTCAAAAAGCAGTTGTTGAAATGTCTTGAAGGAAAATTTATGTATGCATGCATAACAAATTAATCAATTATACATAACTTAGTAACAAAAAAACCCAATCATTTGATTGGGTTTGAGTGGTGCTAGGTGGATTCGAACCACCGACTCACGGATTTTCAGTCCGATGCTCTACCAACTGAGCTATAGCACCTTAAAAAGTGGTTGCAAAAGTAGAAAAATATATGAACGTTGCAAGTAATTTGAATGATTAATCTTATCAAAATAATATTATGACCATAATTTCACAAGTTATTTTCACGGTGATCTTAGGAATATTCGGCTTTTTTATTGCTAAGAGGGTCAATTTCATCAGATTAAACATCGCTTTAGGCCGGCCACAAAAAGTAGTTGGGAATAAGAGGCAACGATGGAAAAATGTATTATTGATTGCCTTAGGACAAAAGAAGATGTTTAAAAAACCTGTCCCAGCGGTATTACATTTGTTAATATATGTTGGGTTTGTATTGATTAATATTGAAGTATTAGAGATTATTTTAGATGGGGTTTTAGGGAGTCATAGAATCTTTGCGTCGTTATTGTCAGATTTTTATGCCCCCTTGATTTCATTTTTTGAAATTCTGGCCTTAGGAGTAATCTTTTCTTGCGTCTTATTCTTGCTCCGTAGAAATGTAATTCAGGTAGCGCGCTTTCAAAAGCCTGAAATGAAAGGATGGGCTTCTTTAGATGGGAATCTTATCCTGGTAATTGAAATTATCCTTATGGGCGCCATACTTTCCATGAATGCTACAGACCAGCTTCTGCAAGAGATGAGCAATGCTGCGTATCCTCTGACGGGATCATTTTTAGTGAGTTCATGGCTTATGCCGATCTTTGATGGATACCTTCCCAGTACGCTGGTTATCATTGAAAGAACGGCATGGTGGTTTCATATCGTGGGTATTTTTGGTTTTGCCTTGTATGTAACCTATTCGAAGCATTTGCATATCTTCATGGCTTTTCCCAATACCTACTTTTCTAAGCTGACACCCAAAGGGGCCATGGAACCGATGCCTGAAATCACCTCTGAGGTAAAAATGATGTTGGGAATACCCGTTGAAGGGAAGACTACGCCGCCGCCGGAAGGCTTCAAATTTGGGGCACGTGATGTCAGTGATCTCAGTCGAAAAAATTTAATGGATGCGTATACTTGTACTGAATGCGGGCGTTGTACTGCTGAATGTCCAGCGAATCTTACCGGGAAAAAGTTGAGCCCAAGAAAAATCATGATGGATACCAGGGATCGCATGGAAGAAATAGGAAAGGGTAGGTCGGATGCCAAGGGTCATGATGAAAAGTTTTTATTGGGAGGCTTCATAAGCAAAGAGGAAATTAATGCTTGTACCAGCTGCAATGCTTGCGTTGAGGCTTGTCCAGTCTTGATTAATCCTCTTGACATCATTCTCCAGCTCAGGAGATATGAAGCAATGGAAGCCTCGGGGTCACCGGCTTCGTGGAATGCCATGTTTCAGAACGTGGAAACGAATGCTGCCCCATGGAAATTTTCTCCCCAAGATCGGTTCAATTGGTCAGAAGAGTTAAAAAATAAAAAATAATTAGATTTCAAGATGGATATAAAAATACCAACAGTTGCAGCATTGGCCGCCGAGGGAAAGGTTCCTGAAATTTTATTTTGGGTGGGTTGTGCGGGATCATTTGATGAGCGTTATAAAAATGTCACTAAGGCATTTGTTAAAATATTGAATAAGGTTGGGGTTGACTTTGCCGTTTTAGGTTCTGAGGAAACTTGTACAGGAGATCCAGCCCGTAGGGCGGGAAATGACTTTCTCTTTCAGATGCAGGCGATGGCCAATATTCAAGTTTTGAATGGTTATGGTATCAAAACGATTGTAACTGCTTGTCCGCATTGCTTCAATACCATAAAGAATGAATATCCTGAACTTGGGGGGAATTATCAAGTAGTCCATCATTCTACCTATTTGCAACAGCTGATAAATGAAGGTAAAGTCATTCAAAAGGGAGCTGAACCCGCGTTTAAAGGGAGAAAAATAACTTTTCATGATTCTTGTTATTTGGGGAGAGCCAATAATATTTATGAGGCGCCGCGAAAGGTATTGGAAGCACTAGATGCGGAATTGGTTGAAATGAAAAGATGTAAAACCAAAGGGCTTTGCTGTGGAGCGGGAGGCGGACAGATGTTTAAAGATGCAGAAAAAGGGAACAAAGAAATCAATATTGAACGTACCGAAGAAGCATTAGAAACCCAGGCAGATACCATTGCTGTGGCTTGCCCGTTTTGTATGACCATGATGAGTGATGGGATTAAAAATAAAGAAAAAGAAGGGTCTGTACAGGTACGAGATTTGGCAGAACTGATTGCCGAATCTGAGGGGCTCTAATTTATTCAAACTTAAGGCCTAACTTTGTATTTTAGTATACCCTTATGAAAGATTCCTTTGATCAAATGCCTGATGATGCCCGATTGTGGGTATATCAGTGCAATCGAAAATTTTTGGCGTCAGAATTAGAGGCCATCAATTCTGCGTTACAAGAATTTTTAGCATCTTGGGCGGCGCATGGAACGGCATTAAAACCTGCTTATGCCCTGTATTATGATCAGATTATTGTCCTTGCGGTGGATGAGTCATCTCATGGTGCAAGTGGTTGTAGTATCGACACGTCGGTTGCTTTTATGAAATCATTGGAACAAACTTATGGCGTTTCCTTGTTGGACCGGACCGAGATCGGATTCATGATTGATCAAGAGATAAGGGTACTCAATTTAAGTAAGATAAAAGAATCCATAGCTTCTGATAAAATCAAGGCAGAAGATATCATTTTAAACAATGCTGTTTCCAGCGTAGCGGAGTTTAAAAAATCATGGCATCAAAGTGTTGATCAATCTTGGTGCAAAAAATATTTCACGTAAATTTTAACAAATAAATTATCGCAAAAAGGGATCATTTTTTATTTTTTTTCGTTTTAATTTTATCAAGGTATTTTGATAATGAGATTTTTTTATAAGCTTTTAATTTTGTTTTTAATGAGTGGTTGTACTTCTCCTGCTACGCAATTAATTAAAGGAGATTATGACGGTATGATCGCCAAATATGGGAAGTATATGAAAACCAATGATGGCGTAACGAACCATCAGATCGCCGAGGCTTATCGACTTTCCAATAGAATCAAGAATGCCGAACCGTTCTACGCTTCAGCCCTGAAGTCAGGGATTGATCAAGATGATGCTTATTATTATTATGCTCGGTCCTTAAAAGCCAATCAAAAGTATGATGAGGCTCGTGAAGTTTTAAGCGATGCTTTGCCCAAAGTCAAGGATGAGCTGATTTATCAATTAATCACCTACGAAATAGATGGGCTGGCCTCCTTGGATGATATGTATGGGGCCGAAACTTTTTTTAGAATCAAGAACTTGGAGGAAATCAACACTTCAGGAGCGGAATATGGACCTGTTTTTCAAAATAAGAGGCTTTATTTCACTTCTAATCGCGATGGGGGTAAAATATATAAAAGCACAGGAACCCCCTTTACAGATATCTACAGTGTGGAGACGAAGGGTGCCAACGTAGCTGTAAGAACCTTGATCCCGCTAGATCCAATCATCAACAATCCCTTGGTCAACGAGGGCTCGCTCGCTTTAGCTGCGAATGGAAATTACCTCTTATTTGCAAAAGGCAATTCCGGAAAAGCCAGTGGGACCCTTGAGGTCAATATTTTTGCTGCCCGATACCGCAATGGTAAGTGGGGGACGCCCAAGGCCCTTAACCTTAATGACCCCAATGCCTATGATGGTACTCCAGCGCTGAACGAGGGAGGGAATACGTTGTATTTTGCCTCTAATAGAGTTGGGGGCTTTGGAGGGGCAGACCTTTACACTGCGCAATTAGATCGAAGAGGAAGATGGGTAGATGTGCGAAACTTAGGACCCGAGATCAATACGCCAGGCAATGAAATGTTTCCCTTTATTTCTGGATCAGGGGTCTTATATTTTGCCTCTGATGGCCATCCGGGATTTGGTAATCTTGATGTATTTAAGGCCACACGGATTGGAGGCTCCATGATCATAGAAAATTTAGGTGCCCCCATGAATTCTTCTGCTGACGATTTTGGATTTTATGAATACAATCTTACCCGAGGCTTCTTTTCTTCAAATAGACCGGGAGGCAAAGGGGATGATGACATTTATACTTTTGTTAACGATGATCCTGATTTGAAAATTATCAATTATTTTTTAACGGGGAATACCCTGACCAAAGATGATGGTGGAGCGGCTATTACGGTATCAAACACGAAGGTTTCCTTAATTTCAGAAGATGGTCAAATATTGGATGAATTTTTTACTCGAGAAGATGGTGCGTATAAGTTCCGAGTCTATGCAGAAGAAAATTACAATATTAGAGTTGAAAAGCCAACTTATTTTACTTCTAGAAAAGCATTTTCTACCGTTGGTAGAAGTATTCGAAGAGATACGCTTACCCAATTCCAGACCGACATTACCTTTGAGTTGAATGTCGAATTAGATCAAATAGTGATTGAGAAAACCATTGTGCTCAATAATATTTATTACGATTTAGATAAAGCAGAAATACGTCCAGATGCAGCCTTTATGCTCGACAGTTTGGTGCTGATCTTGGCAGATAATCCTGAGATTTATATTGAATTAGGCTCTCATACCGATGACAGGAATACGGATGTATATAATTTAGATTTATCGCAGCGGCGAGCCAAATCGGCAGTTGACTACTTGATTAGTCGCGGCATTCAGTCGAAAAGAGTTTTGGCCAAAGGTTACGGGGAGTCAAAATTAATGATTGAAAACGCGCAAACAGAAGCAGATCATCAGATTAATCGGCGTACCGAATTTAAAGTATTGAAATATGATTTTCAGGAGATTGAAGCAGAAGCAGAAGCGGAATCTGTAGATGAATATGAGCGCTTCTTCGATAATGATAATGAATAGCTATGATCCGCTGGTTCGTTGCTCGGGTCTTATTTTATTTATATGACCTCACTCTTCGCTCATTTTAAATTTTACTTTTATAATACGTACAGTCGTGTTCTAGGACTACTTTTTGTTGCCAACAGTTTTGTGTTTGGAAATTGGGTGGCCAGAATACCGGATATAAAAGAAAGTCTAGGGCTGACAGATGCGGCTTTGGGCATGGGACTCCTAGGAGCACCCTTGGGATCTATCTTGGTCATGCCTTTTACTGGTTGGCTTGTTTCCTTGATAGGTCTTGGACGTTCCTTGTATCTTTTTTCTGCTCTTTTGCTTCTTTCTCCAGTAATGTTGGCCAGCATAACCTCATTTAATAGCCTCTTGGCTTGCTTGATATATCTTGGGATTACTGAGGGCTTGATGGGCGTGGTTATCAATGCCGCTGCTAATGGAGTTGAAAGAAAATTAGAAAGGCCTATTATGTCTACTTGTCATGGGATGTGGAGTTTGGGTGCGATGATTGGTGCAGCATTGGGAAGTATCATCGTAGGCCTAAAAATAGCTTTGGCCCCTCATTTAATAATAATTTCCATAGGGGTGCTGATCCCTTTATTATTGAGTCCTAAGATGATCAAGATGTTTGACGCGTTGCCAGTTCCTGAGCAAAATAAAGGGTTCCAAATGCCTAATATGGCACTTTTAGCCATTTCATTTGCTGCTTTTAGTATTTTTTTAAATGAAGGAGCCATTGCAGATTGGAGCGCGGTCTACCTGCGTGAAACACTAAAGAGTGATCCTTATTTGGTAGGGATGGCTTATGCAGGTTACGCCATGTTCATGGCTTTGGGCAGGTTTACGGGTGATATGCTTATCCCAAAGGTGGGAAAGAAAAACATAGTAATTGGGGGTGCTCTTTTATCAGCTATAAGTATGTCAGCCCTATTGATGCTTCATCATCCGTGGGCAGCTATTGCAGGTTTTTCTCTGGTGGGCTTAGGCTTTTCATGTATTGTTCCCATTCTTTATTCCTCTGCCGCCAATGAACCCGGCTACACCGCAGAATCTGCTATTGCGGTCGTGTCTACCATAAGCTTTACGGGATTTTTTATAGGGCCTCCGATCATTGGTTTCATCTCAGAGCAGTATGGATTATCCTCAGCGTTGGTATTGGTTGTAGGACTGTCAATAATCATTAGTGCAATAGGTACCACGATTCAATTTAAGTAGCGATATTTGTAATTTATAAAATATACCATGTCTGATAGGTACGCACAACGAGGAGTTTCAGCCGTCAAAGAAGATGTTCACAGGGCGATTGCACATATAGATAAGGGTCTTTTCCCTAAAGCTTTTTGCAAAATAGTCCCTGACCTTTTAACAAAAAATGAAGATTATTGTGCCATAATGCATGCAGATGGTGCGGGAACTAAGTCTTCTTTAGCCTACATGTACTGGAGGGAAACAGGGGATATGTCTGTTTGGAAAGGAATTGCTCAGGACGCGGTGGTCATGAATACGGATGATTTGCTGTGCGTGGGGTGCACTGAAAATATTTTGTTGTCAAGCACCATCGGTAGGAACAAAAATAAAATACCCGGTGAGGTAATTGCAGCAATAATAGAGGGGACAGAAGAAGTCCTAGAAATGCTGCGAAATCAAGGGATTGATATCATTTCAACGGGTGGTGAAACGGCCGATGTCGGAGACTTGGTTCGAACCCTTATTGTGGACAGTACAGTGACGGCAAGAATGCTTAGGAGCAAGGTTATAGATAATATTAACATTGCCCCCGGAGACGTCATCGTAGGTCTTTCTTCTTTTGGTCAGGCGAGTTATGAGTCAGCATACAATGGAGGCATGGGAAGCAATGGCCTTACCTCAGCGCGACATGATGTGTTTTCAAAGGTTTACCAATCAAAATATCCCGAAGCTTTCGATCCATCGGTACCGATGGACCTAATTTTCAGTGGATCCAAACGCCTCACAGATCCGGTAAAAAACACGAGTTTGGATGCAGGAAAACTGGTATTATCTCCTACCCGTACGTATGCTCCCATCATTAAGGCAATTTTAACTGAGCACCATGATCAAATTCATGGAATGATCCATTGTAGTGGAGGTGGCCAAACCAAGATTTTGCATTTTGTTGACCAATTAAAAATCATTAAAAATAATCTTTTTGAAGTACCTCCTTTGTTTTCCTTAATTCAAAACGAGAGTACTACGAGTTGGCGTGAAATGTATCAGGTGTTTAATATGGGTCATAGATTTGAACTTTATGTTCCCGAAGAAGTAGTTGATGATCTTATTGAAATTTCAGAATCTTTCAATGTTAAGGCACAAGTGGTGGGACATGTAGAGGCAGCGCCCACCAAAGAGCTGCTTATACAAACAGCCATGGGCTCCTTTGAATACCATTAGCGTATCAATAAAAAGCATCTTCAAGATGGATAATCGTTTCATCTGAGACCAAAATACTGATGATATCAAAGCGGATGTCTTTTTTCCAATGGATTTGGTGAATATAAGCATCGGCAGTATGGATAATATTTTTCTTTTGACTTTTGGAAACAAAATCTTCAGGGTTTCCGTAACTATCATTTTTCCGATACTTCACTTCAATAAAAACCAATAGCTTGTTAGATAAAATCCCTATTAGATCTATTTCACCCCGCTGATAACGATAGTTTTCTTCTATAATTTTTATGCCTACAGATTCTAGATGTTTTTTGGCTAAGGCTTCCCCTAATTTTCCTTTAACTTTGTTTTCCAAAATGAAGATTCTTTATGGCGTATCCATTAAAATTTAAAACCATATATAAAGATAAGATTTGGGGTGGAAATAAGATTAAAAAACTCCTAAATAAAGATTACGGCGACTTGCCTAAATGTGGGGAGACTTGGGAGCTTTCTGCAGTACCTGGAGACATCTCTGTGGTTAGTAATGGTCTTTGGAGAGGTCAGGATCTTAAATCGCTATTAGTGCAACACGGGGCGGCCATTATGGGCGTAAAATTATACGAGAAATTTGGCATAGACTTTCCTTTGTTGATCAAATTTATTGATGCAAATCAGGACCTTTCTATTCAAGTGCATCCAGATGATGCATTGGCAAAAAAAAGGAATCAGGGTTCGGGTAAAACTGAAATGTGGTATGTACTGCAAGCGGATGCGCAGGCCTCACTGATTACCGGTTTTAATCAGCCGATGTCGCAAGAAGTGTATTTAGAAAAGTTTGAATCGGAAAATTTAATGGAGATTCTGAATCAAGAGCAAGTAGCCAAAGGGGATGTTTTTTTCTTACCTGCAGGTCGGATACATACCATTGGAAAAGGATTGTTAATTGCTGAAATACAGCAAACCTCAGATGTCACCTATCGAATTCATGACTTTGAACGTACAGATGAACAAGGAAATAAGCGGGACTTACATCTTGAAGAATCATTGGAAGCCATAGACTACACCTATCAACCAAATTATAAAACCAGCTATGACGAGGAATCTAATAAAAGGGTGCCATTAGTTGCCTGTCCTTATTTTGTGACGAATAAGCTGAACTTGACAAATAAAAAAGCATTGAATGCCCCTCAAATTGCAGGTTTCAAAATATATATTTGTATTGAGGGCTCAGCCAAAATAGTTAATGGTGATCAAGAGACTCTTTTAGTAAAAGGGGAAACGGTTTTGATACCTGCTATGTTATCAACTTATGAAATTAAAGCGGATACTGAAGTTATACTTTTGGAAACCTACATCGCATAATGCAAAATAAAGTTGTAGAATTTCGGCATTTGGGATTACTTGATTATCAGAAGGCGCTTGATTATCAAGAAAAGCTATTCAAGAAGACCATAGATTTAAAAATTAAAAACAGAAATCAGCCCCCAGACGCACAAGAAATTACGCCCAACTATTTGCTTTTCTTATATCATCCTCACGTCTATACATTAGGTAAAAGCGGGAAAGAGGATCATTTGCTATTAGATAAAGAGGGACTGCTTGAAAAGGAAGCGACCTATCACCGCATCAGTCGAGGAGGGGATATCACTTATCATGGGCCTGGTCAAATTGTAGGATATCCAATCCTAGATTTGGATAACTTTTTTACTGATATTCACAAATATCTTAGGTTTTTGGAGGAGGCGGTGATTCGAACTTTGGCCTCTTATGACATTGTATCTGGAAGAATTGAAGGATTGACGGGAGTTTGGCTGGACGTAAAGGATCCTCATAAAGCACGAAAAATATGTGCCTTTGGAGTCAAGTCGAGTAGATGGGTAACCATGCATGGCCTTGCTTTAAATGTAAATGTAGATCTTGATTATTTCAAAAATATTGTGCCTTGTGGTATTGATGATAAAGCGGTCACCTCAATGCATCAAGAACTAGGGAGGCTGATTCCCCTGACCGAAGTTGAAGAAAGATTGCGCCAACATATTTCAGAACTTTTTCAAATACAATGGAAAGAGGACACTCCAGCAATGAAATAAGTCCACGAGGAGGTATTGAATAACGATAGTCGATGGGCTGATGGTGATATTTTCATCGGATCATCCTTTTAACCACCCACCATAGTGTTCATTTCGAAACCCTTTTGATTAATTTTGTATCAAGATGAAAAGAGATATTCTTTATTTACCCGTAGAGCAAGTGGCCATGGTCATTGTTCCATCAAAGGAGCATCATTTATGGCAAGTTTATTTAATCAACAGAAATAAGCACAGTTTAGAAACTATTTTAGTTACTTCGAAGGGCTACCATGAGGATCAAAAAACCTCGTTATTGCGCCATGCCATTCCCCATTTAGAGGCGGGATCTTTGGCCTTAATTGAATCTATAAGTCCTGAGGTTTTTCATTTCACCAATGAATTTTGGATCAGTTTCTACATTGGAACACAAATTTATGATAAGAAATATATCTATTTACCTTCGTCGATCAATGCTTCCAACCTAAGCTACATTGAAGAGCTCAAATTAAAAGGAGTATTGCATTTATGAATTCGGAATTAAAGAACTTGTTGATCATTGATATTGAAACGGTGAGTGTATCCTCAAGTTTTGAGACATTACCTGAAAATTTGCGACATCATTGGGAAAGAAAAGCACTTCAGTTGCGCAATGATGATGAAAAATCAGCGAGCGATTTGTATTTTGAAAAAGCAGGAATTTATGCTGAATTTGGAAAAATCATTGTCATCGCCGTGGGGATATTTCATGAAGTTGAGGGGGAGGCCGCCCTACGGGTTACTTCCTTTCAAGACCATGATGAAGCAAAATTACTGAATGCCTTTAAAGTATTTTTAGAGACAAAATTTAATCAACAGCATTTAAAATTATGCGGCCATAATGGGAAAGAATTTGATTTTCCTTTTCTGTGTCGACGTATGATTGTCAACGAAGTACCCATTCCTCAAGCCTTAAATTTATCAGGAAAAAAGCCATGGGAAGTACAACATATCGACACCATGGACCTCTGGAAGTTTGGGGACAAAAAAAATTATACGTCTTTAGATTTATTGACGTCCTTATTTAATATAGATTCTAGTAAATCAAATATCGATGGTTCTCAAGTCAATAAGGTATATTACAGTGAAAATAAGGGGCTGACTCAGATCGTGAATTATTGTCAAGGAGATGTGATTTCCACAGCTCAAGTTTATTTAAAATTGAAAGGTTTGCCCGCCGTTAAGAAGGATCATATTACGCGTGTAGATCAATAGCATATGTCTAGAAAAAAGAAACCATCAAGTACTCATGGAAAAATCCCAAGGGTCAAAATAAATATAAAAGAAGAGGTCAAATTATATTTTCAAAACAGCCCCAAGGAGTCCTTTAGTTTCAGTCAGGTAGTCAAAGGTTTGAGAATACGAGATGGAAAGTCAAAAGAGTTTGTAAAGGAATTGTTGTTTAAAATGGAATCCGAAGGGCACTTGCGACGTGGACCTGATGGGCGATGGATTACCGCCATAGAACCCACTTATTATGAGGGAACGGTTGATCATGTCAATCCCAAGTTTGCCTATATCATGGTGGCATCACTTCCCGATGATGTTTGGGTAAAATCCAAAGACTTGAATTTTGCCATGCACGGGGATACCGTTACTATTCAAATCATGAGCGCTGCAAAGGCCAGTCAACGACCCGAGGGGCGTGTGATTTCCATAGTTAAGCGGGCCAAAAACGAATTTGTAGGGCGACTTGAAGTATCTCAGAAATTTGGTTTTGTGGTATTGGATAGTAGAAATATTTTTTTCGACGTGATGGTCTACCCACAAAAATTTAAAGAGGCTACTCATAACGATAAGGTTTTAGTAAAGATTGATAAATGGCCCAATAAGGAAAATAAAAGTCCCCTTGGAAGTATAACCCATGTCTTGGGTCAAGCAGGAGAAAACAATACCGAGATTCACGCGATTATGGCAGAATATGGTCTGCCTTTCGAATTTTCCAAAAAAGTAGAAGCAGCGGCAGCGCTCATTCCTGTAGCCATCTCAAAAGAGGAAATAAATAAGCGAAGAGATTTTAGAAAAGAGGTCACGTTCACTATTGATCCCCACGATGCCAAAGATTTTGATGACGCGTTATCTGTAAAAAAACTAGAGAATGGGCATGTTGAAGTAGGGATTCATATAGCGGATGTTTCTCATTATGTTACACCCGATTCGTTACTTGAAAAAGAAGCTTTTGAACGGGCGACTTCTGTTTATTTAGTGGATAGAACCATACCCATGTTACCGGAACAATTGTCCAATGGCCTGTGCTCATTGCGACCAAAAGAAGAAAAGTTAACCTTCTCGGCGGTTTTTGAAATCAATCATCAAGGAAAAGTATTTGATAAGTGGTTTGGAAGAACGGTCATCTATTCGGATCGAAGATTTGCTTATGAAGATGCCCAAGAAATTATTGAGGGTAATGCGGGAGATTATCAAGAGGAAATATTACTCCTCAATGACCTCGCTGGAAAAATCCGGGAGCAGCGTTTCGCCAATGGAGCAGTAAACTTTGAATCAGTAGAAGTAAAATTCAGATTGGATGTGAAAGGGAAGCCTTTGGAAGTGATACCCAAAGAGCGAAAAGAAGCTCACAAGATGATCGAAGAATTTATGCTCTTGGCCAATAGAGAGGTGGCTACTTTTATTTTTGATAAGAAAAAAGGGAAACAACCAGAGGACAGTCTTCCTTTTGTATACCGAGTTCATAATGACCCTGACCCAGAAAAATTAGATAATTTTTCAAAGTTTGCCAGTAGGTTTGGGCATCAACTTTTGACCCAAGGAAGGATCTCTAAAAATCTAAATAAATTATTGGCAGACATACAAGGTAAGCCAGAACAGCATGTATTGGAGTCCATAGCCATCAGGTCCATGGCCAAAGCACGGTACACCACAGATCCTAAGGGTCATTTTGGCTTGGCCTTTGAGCATTACACCCATTTTACTTCCCCCATTCGCAGGTATCCCGATGTAATGGTTCATAGGTTGCTTTGGGATTATTTGGAAGGAAAAAACCCTCCCAAAAAAGAGGCCATCGAACAAAAATGTATGCACTCATCAGAACGAGAGAAAAGGGCTGCAGAGGCAGAAAGAGCATCCATAAAATTCAAGCAGGTTGAATTTATGTCCGGAATGTTAGGAGAAACTTTTGATGGAATTGTATCAGGAGTGACTGAGTGGGGCTTATTTGTAGAAATTAGTGCCACCAAATGTGAAGGAATGATTAGAATTGCAGATATAGATCACGATCAGTTTCAATACGATGAAAAGCAATATCGGATCGTCGGCAGACGGACGGGAAAAATAATTTCTTTGGGGGATGAAATTCATGTCAAGGTGGTAAAAACAGACATAGACCGAAGAACGATAGATTTGCTTTGGGTTGAAAAATAACCTATTTTGAAAGATTTGCTTGATCTTTTTTAAGATAGGGCTAATTTAGAACTGTGATGTCAGGGAGCAATAAATTTTTCAGCGCCCTTTTTAATCACAGATTTAATACACATTAAATAAATGGAATCAATAATCACCTTACGAAAATCAATTGATACGCGCTTGGTTCAATTAGAGGTAAAGGCGCAGCCTCGGAACCTTTATGAACCCATTGGCTACTTATTGGCTTTGGGTGGAAAAAGGTTTAGACCTTTGCTGGTTTTGTTGACTGCACAGCTGCGAGGGACACAGAGCCCAAAAGCATTAGATCCGGCCTTAGCGGTCGAAGTGTTTCATAATTTTACCTTGATGCATGATGATATTATGGATGCGGCACCGCTCCGTAGAGGTCAGCCCTCAGTTCACAAAAAATGGAATCAAAATACCGCCATCTTAAGTGGCGATGCGATGTTCGTAAAAGCCTATCAACTCATCACTAAGATCGATCCCAGTTACTTATTGTTGGCTATGGATCGATTTAATGAAACGGCTTTGCAAGTCTGTGAAGGTCAGCAATTGGATATGGATTTTGAGCAGATGGTTGATGTTTCTCAAGCAGATTATTTGGAGATGATTAGGTTGAAAACCGCGGTATTATTGGGTTTTAGTATGGAATTAGGAGGATTGATGGGTGGCTTTGGCCGTGAGGATCAAGAGCGACTCTATTTGGTGGGAGAAAACCTAGGGCTCGGCTTCCAGTTGATGGATGATTTGTTAGATGTTTACGGAGATCAACAGAAGGTAGGTAAGCAAGTGGGGGGTGACATTATCGCCAATAAAAAAACATTTTTAATGATCAATGCTTTAGATCTTGCAGGAACCGATGCACGTAGCCAATTGAATGGCTGGATCAGTATAAGGGATGCAGATCCTATGGAGAAAGTAGCCGGCGTCAAGAATATCTTTGATGACTTGGAGATCCCCCAGCTAGTAAAAATAAAAATGGACGCTTATTTTGATGAGGCCTTTAGATTACTTAAAACCATTGATTGTGATAAAGAAGGCCTTGATGTTTTTAATAATTTTGCTAAAAGCTTGATTAAAAGAGAAGGTTAATAGGAGTAAAAGCAAATAATTAAATGATGAGTTTAAATTTAATCATTATTGTGTTGACGGTATTGGTCAGTATTTATGCCCAGAACAATACGAATCTTTATGGCCAACTTATGATGAATCCACATGAGGTCATGAAGAAGCGCCAATATTGGAGACTGATTACTTCGGGTTTCGTCCACGACGGCTATTCACATTTGGGGTTTAATATGTTTACACTGTACTTTTTTGGCGGTGCTGTGGAGCAATATTTCGGTTATATTTTGGGATCAAATGCGACCGTTGTATTTGTTTTTTTCTATCTGTCGGCCCTTGTTGTTTCGGATCTGCCAGGATTTTTTAAAAATAAAAATAGACCTGGATACAATACGCTAGGGGCCTCTGGAGCAGTTTCAGCTATGGTATTTGCAAGTATCATCTATGCCCCCTTGAACAGAATATGTCTTTTTGCAGTACTTTGTTTTCCTGGATTTATACTGGGCGTTATTTTTCTCATTTATTCTTTTACCCAAGGAAAAAACCTATCTCAAAACATCAACCATGAAGCCCATTTGTATGGCGCCCTGTATGGCATTGCTTTCAGTATTTGGGTTTATCCTGAGTCAGCAGCCATATTCTTAGAAAAGATTTTAAGCTACAGCCCTTTTTAAGCATAAAAAAACCCTACCCAAAATGAATGAGTAGGGTTTTTAAATGAGTTTGATTTTATGCTTCGATAGAAATCAGTTCGACTTCAAAAATTAATACAGATCTAGGAGGAATGGGACCTGACCCTCTTTCTCCATAACCCAATTCGTAAGGAATGGTAAGTTCAATTTTACCTCCTACATTGATGAGTTGTACTCCTTCGGTCCATCCGGGGATCACACCACTTAAAGGGAAAGAGATGGGCTCGCCGCGCTCGACAGATGAGTCAAAAACTGTTCCGTCTATCAATGTCCCAGTATAATGTACCGTAACGGTACTTTCAGCGGTGGGAAATTCTCCTGTACCGGCCTGTAAAATTTTGTATTGAAGACCACTTGCGGTAGTTTCAACCCCTTCTTTAGAGGCATTTTCTTGAAGAAAAGCTACCCCTTCCTCCGCTAGGTTTTCGGTTTTTCTTTCGTTGAATGTCATATATACTTGTTGACATTGCTCCATAGTCAATTGACTGGTGTCGCTTAAGGCTTCTCTAAAAGCTGCGGTAGCCATGGCGATATCAATGTCTTCTAGCTGCGGTTTGATTTGTTCCGCCAGTAAGGCACCAAAACTGTAGCTTAAGCTATCTTTGAACGTTGTGAGTTGAACTTGTGCAGATGCTGATTTATCTGAACAATTTGAAAATAGAGCTACTATAGCCGCTAAAATCGAGATTTTAATTTTTTGCATGATCATAAAATGAAATGCGAATATAATAGGTTTTAATTGAATTATTAAAAATGATGTTAAGATCAATACTTAAACGGCTTAAAATTCATTTAAGCTCAGGCCTTAAAAGAATGCAATTTAAGATTTAAAATGGATTTCATTTAAGATTAAAAATGATCAATCTAAAAATCTGATTTAATTTGCACATCAAACGGAGCATTCATGGAGCAAAACAAAAAAGAGTCATTAAATTTTATTGAGCAGCTTATAGAGGTAGATTTGAAGGAGGGCAAAGTTCAAAAGGTATCTACGCGTTTTCCTCCTGAGCCCAATGGTTATTTACATATTGGTCACGCCAAATCGATTTGTTTAAATTTTGGAATTGCTCAAAAATATGGAGGTCAGTGCAATCTTAGATTTGACGATACAAATCCTGAAAAAGAAGAAACTGAATATGTGGATGCTATCAAAGAAGACATTAAATGGCTAGGTTTTGATTGGGGGCCATCAGCCTATCATACTTCAGACTATTTTGAACAGTTATATGAGTTCGCCGTTCGCTTGATTGAAAAAGGTACAGCTTACGTTGACGAGCTGAGTGCTGTTCAATTCAATGAGCTGAAAGGATCGCCGACTGAACCTGGTAAAGAAAGCCCATTTAGAAATCGACCGATTGAAGAAAGCCTTGAGATTTTTGAAGCCATGAAATCAGGAGGTTTTAAAGATGGAGAAAGGGTACTTCGGGCCAAAATTGATATGAGGAGCCCAAATATGCACATGAGAGATCCTATTTTGTATCGGATTAAGCACATCAAACACCATCGTACAGGGTCAAAATGGTGTATTTATCCTACCTATGATTTTGCACATGGACAGTCGGACAGCATGGAGCAAATTACCCATTCTCTTTGTACCCTCGAATTTGAGGTACACAGACCTCTATATGACTGGCTCATTAGGCAATTAGAAATTCATCCTTCAAAGCAGACAGAGTTTGCCCGATTAAATTTGAGTTATACGATTGTAAGCAAAAGAAGTCTTCGTGAATTGGTTGAAGGACAGTATGTTGCAGGTTGGGACGACCCCAGGATGCCCACGATTTCGGGTATTCGAAGAAGGGGTTTTACTGCCAAATCGATCAGAAAATTCACAGATACCATTGGAGTGGCGAGAAGAGATGGCATTACCGATGTAGCCTTATTGGAACATGCGGTACGTGAAGATTTAAATAAGACAGCCCATCGCATCTTTGGAATCATGGATCCCGTTAAGTTGATTATTACCAATTGGCCAGAGGGTCATCAGGAGATCATGACGGCTGAAAACAATCCGGAGGACGAAAACTCAGGTACTCGTGAGATGCCATTCACTCGTGAACTCTTCATTGACCGGTCAGACTTTATGGAAGATCCCCCAAGTCCCCGAAAATGGTTCAGATTGGGCCCTGACCGTGAAGTCCGCCTTAAAAAGGGCTACATCATTAAATGTACAGGATTTAAAAATTCTGAAAAAGGGGAAGTCATTGAAATCTATGCTGAATACGATCCCAATACCAAGAGTGGCCAAGATACCAGTGGAAAAAAAGTAAAAGGAACCCTTGGTTGGGTATCAGCTCCACATGCGGTTTCGGCCGAAATACGAATGTATGATCGCTTATTTCTTACTGAAAATCTGAATAAGATTGATGATGACTTTAAAAATCATTTGAATCCAGATTCTTTGACCATCAATACTCAAGCGGTTTTGGAACCTTCTGTTCGGGATGCCCAAGTGGGCGATCAGTTTCAATTTGAACGGATAGGATATTTCAGGGTAGATGAAGACAGCCATTCAGAAAAGCTCATTTTCAATAGGACCCTCACCTTGAGAGACGGTTGGACCAAGAAAAACGATTAAAAAAGAGGGGTTTTATTTGAACGGTTCGTCAATGGTCCGAAGATGGGTTAATTTCATTTTCTAAACGTAAATACCATGAAAATAAAAATAGTTCTTTCGGTTATGCTGGTGTTGCAAAGTGTTTTGACCTTTGCTCAATCTTCCATTATCGGTTTTGAAGCCGATCAAGTGGGTCAACAAAAAGCTCTTGAAGCTGAATTTGATACAATGCTTTCAGCAGATAACCTAGATCAATGGATGAAATTCATGTCCGCAGAGCCCCATTATCTGGGTACGGAGTATGGACGAAAAAATGCCGAATGGATGGTTAAGCAATTTAAATCATGGGGCTATGAAGCCAAAATAGAGACCTATCAGGTATTGTTCCCTTATCCAAAAGTACGTTTGCTTGAGTTGATAGCTCCTGAAAAATACAAGGCGAAATTGACTGCTGTTCCTGTCGCAGGCGATGCCTACACCGATCAAGGGGATGCCTTGTTGCCAAGTTATAATGCCTTTTCTACTGATGGCGATGTGACGGCGGAGCTCGTATTTGTTAATTACGGCATTCCGGCGGATTATGAGGAGTTAGAGAAAAGGGGGATAGATGTAAAAGGGAAAATTGTCATTGCCAAATACTATGGTTCATGGAGAGGGATCAAACCCAAATTAGCGGCAGAGAAAGGTGCCATTGGATGCATCATTTACTCAGACCCTAAGGATGATGGGTTTTATGCAGGTGACGTATACCCCAAAGGGGCTTTTAAAAATGCTACGGGCGTACAAAGGGGATCCGTAATGGATATGCCACTGTATCCTGGTGATGTCTTGACCCCTGGTTATGGAGCCACTAAGAATGCCAAAAGACTCGATCGAAAGGATGCCCCTACCATTACAAAAATTCCGGTATTACCCATTTCATATGAAGATGCCCTGCCGTTGTTGGCCGCCCTTGAAGGGCAAGTGGCACCCCCCTCATGGCGAGGCGCGTTACCCATTACTTATCATATTGGACCTGGACCGGCTAAGGTTCATTTAAAGTTAACTTTTGATTGGCAGTTGAAGCCTGCTCATAATGTAATCGCTACTCTTAAGGGTACAGATTTTCCTGATCAATGGGTCATCAGAGGAAATCATCACGATGCTTGGGTTCATGGGGCTGCTGATCCTGTAAGTGGCATGGTCGCCTTGTTGGAGGAGGCTAGGGCAGTAGGAATGCTGGCAAAAGCAGGAAAAAAACCAAAAAGAACCCTTATCTATTGTGCATGGGATGCTGAAGAGCCAGGTTTGATTGGCTCTACCGAATGGGTGGAGGATCATCTCGAAGAGCTGCAACAAAAAACGGTAGCCTACATCAACACAGATGGGAATGGCCGCGGATTTTTAGGGGCAGGGGGATCCCATTCCTTGCAGGCGATGGTAAAAGAGGTAGCGGCGGATGTGATGGATCCCCAAAAAGGCGTATCCGTGGCAGAACGACTTGGGGCTAGAGATTTATTGAATGGGGGCGATGGTAATCCGGGTTTGTATGCCTTAGGATCTGGTTCTGACTATACGCCTTTTATTCAGCATGCAGGCATTGCAGCCCTGAATATTGGATTTGGAGGAGAAAATTCAGGAGGAGAATATCATACCATTTACGATACTTATGAGCATTACAAACGATTCAAAGATCCTGACTTGGCTTATGGCATTGCGTTGGCGAAAACAGCGGGACGCATAGTTTTGAGATTGGCCAATGCTGAAGTATTGCCTTTTGAGTTTGGTGCATGGCATACGACCGTACAGGGTTATTTGACAGAAATTAATGCCTTGACAACCAACATGCGCGAGGCAGTTGAGCAACACAATGCCTTCATCGATAAAAAAGTATTTTCTTTAACTGCAGATCCGACCCAACCCTTTAAGCAGCCCATCAAGAAAGCCATCGTGCCCTACGTAGATTTTTCACCTTTGCACAATGCCTTGGCCCATCTTAAGGTTACTGTAGAGGCCCTCGGAGAAAAGTCACTCGTTTCCTTGACCTCCAAAGGTACCCTTAATGACAAACTCATGCATGCTGAACAGGTTTTGACTTTTGCCTCAGGCCTACCTAGAAGGGGATGGTACCGGCATCAGATTTATGCACCGGGCTTTTACACGGGATATGGCGTTAAAACGCTTCCAGGCGTAAGAGAGGCGATCGAACAAGAAAATTGGGAGGAATGCCAGTCCCAGGTCACTATTTTGGCAACGACACTTCAAAATTTTGATGCCCACTTGCAGAGCATATTGGTTCTGAATTAATGCCCATACATCGCGCCAAAACATCCACCCTCAAGCTTGGGGATATTGCTCTTATAGGTATCCCCTTTGATGATCATTCTTCTTTTCTCAAAGGGCCAGCCAAGGCACCCCCATTGATCATCGAGGCCATTGAGAGTGACTCGGCCAATTATTTTACCGAGGACTTGATGGATTTAGCGGATCATTCGGATGTTTGTTGGTTGGGCAATGCCCCACTCCAAGATTATTTTGATATTGAGTCCATCATTGCTGAGATTTTAAAGGGGGGGGCGATTCCTTTTTCGATAGGCGGTGATCATTCGATTACCTATCCGATTCTGCGGGCCATGTCAGCTTCTTACCCTAGTTTAAGTATTCTGCATTTTGATGCCCATGGGGATTTATATGATTCATTGGGAGGGAATCGGCATTCACATGCGAGCCCCTTTGCTCGAATTATGGAAGAGGGCTTGGCGCAAGCATTGACACAGGTAGGTATTCGGACCTTGAATGATCATCAACAAACGCAAGTCAGTAAGTTTGGTGTAAAGGTCATAGACATGAGAAATTGGTCACCGGACATAGATTTAAATTTATCGGGACCCGTTTATTTAAGTTTTGATATGGATGTACTCGATCCTGCCTTTGCGCCTGGAGTTTCTCATCATGAGCCCGGAGGCTTCACTACCCGAGAGGTATTGCGGATGATACAAAAACTTGATTTAAATATTGTGGGCCTTGACCTAGTTGAGTACAATCCTGATCGTGACCTCAATGGGGTTACCGCCATGACGGCGGCAAAAATTATTAAGGAGTTACTGGCAAAGCTGCTTTCATTTCAAAAGTAATTTTAATCTATTAAGTTTCATTTCTCAAAATAGTTAAAGGCGATTGCCGGACGATGGTGCGACTGTTGAGCAGGCCAATACATACGGTGAGGGCAGTGATACCAAAAAAGAATCCCATGATTTCTAATAAGTCGGGCACATAGGTAAATTCAAAAATGAAATAACCCAATAGACTGGTAAAAACGACGGCTAAAAAGAGGCCTGCCAATGCTCCTAAGCCTCCCAAAAAGAAATATTCAGCTGCGATGATCTTCCATAATTGGGCCTTAGAGGCCCCCATAGTCCGAAGCAAAACATTTTCGCGCATGCGCTGAAATTTACTCAAGACAATGGCACTGATCATCACAATCAATCCCGTCCCGATACTAAATAGGGCCATGAATTGAATGACAAAAGCTACTTTTGACAGGAGATCTTCAAGGGTCTTCAAGATGAGTTCTAAGTCAATGATGGATACATTGGGATGTTGTCGTACAATGGCTTGCTGGAAGCGGGCAGAAACATCATTTTGATTAATTCGTGTGATGAGTACATGGAACTGGGGCGCTTGTTCTAAAACTCCAGTGGGAAATAAGACTAAAAAATTGGTTTGCACTCGACGCCAATCTACTTCACGAAAACTACCTATATAGGTTTTTATCAATGCTCCTTGTACATTAAAAAGCAATTGATCACCAATGTTAAGGCCTAAGTTTTCGGCATATCCATCGGATATGGAAACAAATATAGAATCATCTGGATTTTTTAATTTCCCCTGCCATGTTCCTTGAGAGATCGTTTCTGAACTGATCAATGTGTCTCGATAGGTTACGCGATATTCTCGATTAAATGCCCATTTTGGAAGATCGACCGTGGAGTCGGCGTCGGCTTGATCACGCGTCTGATTATTGATTTCTAACAACCGCATGGTGACGACAGGAACTTCTTGCAGGACCGGAAGGTCATATTCTTCAGTCAAGGTCCGAATAGCTTCTTTTTGGTTGGTTTGAATGTCAAAAAGTATGGTATTGGGTCGTTCATTCTTACCACTGATAGATACGCGATCTACAAGTAATCCTTGCATGAAATATAACATCGCTAAAAACGCCGTACTCAAACCCAAAGTCGTCACCAAAATCACCGTTTGATTATTGGGTCGATAGAGGTTTGAAATGCCTTGACGCCATACAAACCCCATCTGCTTGGGCAGGAGTTTTTTAAGTAACGCATTCAGGCCATGGGCAAGGGCGTACAACAAGGCCAACGCTGCCAAAAGAATGGATATATTGATCAAAGCATCCAACGCATCTTTAAGTTGCCAAAACATGATCAGATACAAGAAGATTAAAATACTCCCAATGATAGTGAAAAAGGGCAGATCTAATTTGAGTTTTAAAGATTCATATCCAAAACGAATGGCGGAGAGGGGACTTACTTTTCTCAATCCAATAAGTGACAGTAATCCAAAGAGAATAGAGGTAACCACACCAATAACCAACCCTGCGATAATCGCAGGCCAATAAATGGTTGGCTGAATATCAAAGGGAATAAATGATTTTGCGATTTCTGGCAAGTAAAGATGAATGACGACTCCCAAAAGGCAGCCAATAGATGCACCGATGAGGCCAAAAAAACCCACTTGAATTAAATAAATATTAATGGCTTCTTTGGCTTGCATACCCATGCAGCGCAAGACAGCTACAATTTGTACTTTACTTTTTATGTATACATAAATTGAGCTTGAAACACCCAAACACCCCAATAACAAGGCAGCAAATGCGATCAGTTCCAAAAATGAAGAAAGATCTCTAAAAGCCCTGCCCGTTTGTGCTTTTCTGTCTTCCACATTATCTACGTCATAACCCGCCTGCTCAAGAATATTTCTTGATTCTTCAAAAACATTGGTCGTATCTATATCAGGATGGAATTGAAAATAAGTGATGTAGTTGATGATACTTCCCTTCTGGATTAGACCCGTCTCATCTAAATACTTTAGGGGGATATACACTACTGGTGCAACCGATGAACCGACGTCACTTTGTCCAGGAATTTTCTGTATTTTTCCGACGATTTCAAAGCTGATGTTCCCGACCTTAATGGAATCACCCAATTGAACGCCAAATTGAAGCATCAATTTTTCATCTACTAAGGCTTTTTGCGCGATCCGAAAATCTTGTGCGGCCCTGCGGGGCTCTGTTTCTATGTCTCCATAATAAGGGTAGTTACCTTCTAAAGCGCGGATTTGTACCAAACGGGTGCCATCTGTACTGGGAAACCGAATCATTGAAGCAAAATAAACTTCATTAGATTCATCTTTGCTCAGTCGGGACATTTGGAAAAATAACGAATCAGGTAACTCAGCTTTACCACGAACAGAAACGTCTGCACCCAGCAAGTTTTTTGCTTGGCCGTCGATTTCATCCATGAGATTTTCTCTAAAAGAAGTGATGCCCACCAGCGCACCAATACCCAATGAAATAGAAGCGATAAATAGTAATAATTTACCACGACTTTTTCTACTATCTCTCCAGGCCATTTTCCAGGGCCAAGAGCGATCGTATCTGATTTTTTTTAATGGAGAATTTTTATGCACGGTTTAAAGCCTGTCTTAATGAATGATGGTTCCCCCTTTGATTTTGATAATTTGATGGGTCTTTTGAGCAAGCTCTAAGTCATGGGTGACGATGATCAATGTCGTTCCTTTTTCTTTGTTAATTTCAAAAAGTAAGGCCTCAATAGATTTTCCTGTTTCTTCATCTAGGTTTCCCGTGGGCTCATCGGCAAAAAGGATTTCAGGATTGTTTGAAAAGGCTCTGGCAATGGCGACGCGTTGCTGTTCACCTCCAGATAGTTGCGAGGGGTAATGATTTTTACGGGCACCTAAACCGACTCTTTCGAGCAAGGCAATAGAGGGTTCCATGGTGTTTTTTACACCGCGAAGCTCTAAGGGAACCTGGACATTTTCAAGGGCTGTTAAGGTAGGGATCAATTGAAAATTTTGGAAAACAAAACCAATATTTTGATTGCGAACTTGGGCCAATTCATCTTCATTAAGCTCATTGAGTGAGATATGGTTCAAGATAATTTCTCCTTCTGTCACACGATCTAACCCGGCACAAAGACCAAGTAATGTCGTTTTCCCGCTACCAGAGGGGCCAATAATTGCTACAGACTCACCTTTGAGGACAGAAAAATTAATATCCTTGAGTACTGTGAGAGCATTGGTTTTAGAGCCATATACTTTAGATAAGCTCTTAACTTTTAGAATTTCAGACATGTCCTACAATAATAAATCAGCGAGGCTTATATAAGAGGTTAAAAAAGGTTAAAGTTCCTTTTTTATTTTAAAAGGTCCTTTAGCAGATTCAGATCTTTAAATGCCCCCTTTTGAATATTAATGCTTTGACTTGTCTAATTTACAACTTAATCAAGACGAAATCATGAGATTTTTAATGGGTTTCCTAGTACTTTTATGGGTAGGTTGTCAGGTTCCAAAAAAAGAAAAATCGGGCCCTACTTTGCCGGAAAAAGGGGTCGCAGAATCCTTGCTCCCCTCTCAAAAAAAGGTCATTTTATTTTTTGGGAATAGTATTACTGCGGGTTATCAATTAGATATGAATCAGGCATTTCCGGCCATAATTCAGCAAAAAATAGATTCTTTGGGCTTAAGCTATCAGGTAATTAATGCCGGATTAAGTGGAGAGACCACTGCCAGTGGTAAGAATAGGATAGATTGGGTGCTGCGAACCGTACCCGATATTTTTATTTTGGAATTAGGGGCGAATGATGGTCTTAGGGGGCTCCCATTAAAAGAGACTCCCAAAAATCTACAAGTCATCATTGATAAAGTAAAATTGATTAACCCTGAGGTGAAAATCGTCATTACTGGAATGGAAGTTCCTCCAAATTTAGGGGAAGCCTATACCCGCCAGTTTCGTAATATTTTTCCAACACTTGCCAAAAATAATGCGGCAGTGCTGATCCCTTTTTTACTTGTGGATGTTGCAGGCCGGCCTAGTTTGAACTTACCTGACGGCATTCACCCTACTCCAGAAGGCCACCTTTTAATAGCTGAATTGGTCTGGGAAACGTTGTTGCCACTTTTAGAATTGAATTGATGATCATAGAACAGATCGAATATTTTTTTATTCAAGGCGCTAACTTTGTGTGGGGCTTGCCGCTGCTCATCCTTTTGTTGGGAGGAGGATTTTTCTTCATGATGTATTCAAGGTTGCTCCCTTTTAAATACCTAAGACATGCTTTGGAGGTGTTGACGGGAAAATATGATCAGGCCCATGATGTAGGAGAGATCAGTCATTTTCAGGCTTTGGCGAGTCATTTGGCGGCGACCATTGGTATGGGAAATATCAGTGGTGTAGCTGTGGCCATAGCGACAGGCGGCCCAGGGGCCATTTTTTGGATGTGGATCAGTGCTATTTTTGGTATGTCTACTAAATTTTTCACGTGTACTCTGGCGGTTATGTATCGGGGAAAAGACTCCAATGGAGATTTACAGGGGGGTCCCATGTACGTCATTAGCGAGGGAATGGGTGAAAAATGGCGTCCATTGGCCATATTTTTCTGTGTGGCAGGCTTTTTCGGTGCCACACCCATTTTTCAAGCCAATCAAATCATAGCTGCAGCCAATGAGATTGTATTTCAACCCGCTGGAATAGAAGCTTCTTTATCTGGAGACTTGGTTATGGGACTGGTTCTGACTCTTTTAACAGGCATTGTTATTTTTGGCGGGATACAGCGGATCGGTCTTTGGGCAGCACGTTTGGTGCCAGCGATGGTCATACTCTATTTAATCAGTGTAGGCTGCATCCTTTTTTTAAATGCATCAAATATTATTCCCTCCTTATTGTTAATCATAGAGGATGCCTTTTCAGCAAATGCTGTATTGGGGGGTGCGGTTGGGGCTATTATTTTGGCTGGGGCGCGCCGAGCGGCATTTTCTAATGAGGCAGGTATCGGTACGGCTCCGATGATGCACGGCGCTACCAAAACGGAAGAACCGATCAGGGAGGGACTTGTGGCCATGCTGGGGCCTGCCATCGATACTTTATTGGTTTGCACCTTAACGGGTTTATGTATCCTAACGACCGGAGTTTGGGAATCTAGTGAATTGAGTGGGATTGCCTTGACGGTAGAAGCTTTTCGGACAAGTCTCCCTTTGGTGGGCTCCTATATTTTGGCACTTTGTGTGTTGGTATTTGGATTTACAACTATTGTAGGATTGTCTTATTATGGCCGTAAATGCTTGTCTTTTATCATAGGGGCTAAATACGGATGGTATTTTAATTATTGGTATGTAGGAATCATTATTGTGGGTTCAGTAGCTACATTGGGTGCGGTCGTGAGTTTGGTTGATATGGCTTATGGCTTGATGGCCTTTCCCACCATGATTTCTGCGGTGATATTGGCACCTAAAGTGATGAAAGCGGCTAACATTTATTTCAAAAAGATTGAAAATTAGGTGCTATTTATGTTTTTATTCTGTTTTTCGGATCTCAATCACAGGGATTGACTTGAGCATAGTTATTTAAAAAAGGATAACTCTATATATTTGCAGGGGCCATGAGGTTAAAAAATACATGAGAATAGTTATTGCAGGTGCAGGTGAACTTGGATTTCACTTAGCCAAATTACTCGCAATAGAAGAGCAAGACATTACACTCATTGATGAGGATGACAGTGTTTTGGATCAAGCGAGAAACCAATTTGATGTGGTCACTGTCGTGGGTAGTGCGACGTCCATTAGTGTTCTCACTGAAGCCAATATTTCTAAAACAGATTTATTGATTGCCGTTACTTCTGATCAAGAAACCAATATCGCTGCCGCGATCATTGGTAAAAAATTGGGTGCTAAGAGGACCATTGCTCGAATTTCCAATATTGAATTTTTAAAGAAAAAAGAGCTTCTCAACTTGAAAGATGTGGGTATTGATGAACTCATTTCTCCAGAGTTATTGGCGGCGCTGGAGATCAAGAGATTGTTAAAAAAGACGGCATTAACAGATACTTTCGAATTTGATAAAGGCATTTTGTCTTTAGTGGGGATTACCATTGATGAGGAATCTCAATTCCTCAATAAAACTCTTACCGAAACGGCCTATATGGCTTCAAATCATGATTTTACCACGGTGGCTTTGCTCAGAGATAATGAGACGATTATTCCGCATGGTGAAAATAAATTCAAGAAAGATGACCATGCTTATTTTATTGCTGAGCCGACGGGGATTGATCAAATTTTACAACTTTCCGGTAAAGTTAAATCTGAGGTCAAACATTTAATGATTTTAGGAGGAAGTAAGATTGGCATCAATACGGCCCGGGAGCTGAAGAAAAAATATAAAATCAAGCTCATTGAAGAAGACAAAGAAAAATGTTTTCGCCTAGCAGAAGAACTCCCCGATACCATGATCATCAACGGAGATGGAAGGGATTTAAAATTACTAAAAGAGGAAGGTATTGATAGCATGGATGCGTTTATTGCTGTAACGGGTAATTCCGAAACCAATATCATTTCTTCATTGGTGGCCAAGGATGCCGGTGTTAAGAAAACCATAGCCTTGGTTGAAAACATTGATTATATTCATTTATCTCAAAGCATCGGCGTAGATACGATGATCAACAAAAAACTTATTGCCGCTAATTTTATTTTTAGGCACATACGAAAAGGAGAGGTAGTCAATATCACCAGTGTGCATGGAGTGGATGCAGAAGTACTCGAATTCGAAGTTAAAGAAGGGGCAAAGATTTTGCTTGATGAATTACGCAATTTAGATTTCCCACGGACAGCGGTAATCGGAGGGGTTATCAGAAAAAATAAGGGTTATACGGTAAGAGGAAACTTTAATTTTGAATCAGAGGATCGTGTTGTCGTACTATCTAAACCAGAGTGTATCCATGCAGTGGAACATTATTTTAAATAATTTTTGATGTTTAATTATAAATTAATCATTAAAATCATGAGCATTCTTATGGTGCTCAACGGCATTTTCATGTCGATTTGTCTGCCTTTCAGCTGGTATTTTGGAGGTGAAGATTTTGGAGCTCTTTTAGGATCTGCATTGATTGCCATATCTTTAGGTACAGTCATGTGGCTATTGACACGTAATTCGATTAATAAAGAATTACGTAAACGTGAAGGGTATTTGGTGGTCACTATTGGCTGGTTGGTAATGTCTTTAATTGGAACGTTGCCTTATATGTTGAGTGGAGAGATCACAAATTTCACAGATGCATTTTTTGAAACTTTATCCGGATTTTCTACAACGGGGGCGACGATTTTAGAGGATATTGAATCGGTCAGTAAAGGGATCTTGCTTTGGAGAAGCATGAGTCAATGGATAGGAGGCATGGGAATCATTGTGCTTACCGTAGCGATATTGCCTATTTTGGGAATTGGGGGCATGCAGCTTTTTGTAGCAGAAGTCCCTGGGATTTCACCGGATAAATTTCAGCCTCGAATCAAAGAAACCGCCAAGAGATTATGGATTATTTATATAGGTTTTACGGGATTAGAATTGATTTTCCTGATGGTGGGAGATATGACTTTTTTTGATGCCTTAAACCATAGTTTAACGACTATGGCTAGCGGAGGGTTTTCAACGAAAAATAGCAGTATTGCCTATTATGATTCGGCGTATATAGATTTTATTATTGTGATGTTCATGTTTTTAGCGGGAACTAATTTCACCATGATTTATTTTGGTCTACATGGCAAGCTCAAAAAAGTTTTTCAGAATCAAGAGTTTAGAGCCTATGGTGGTTTTTGTTTGGTTATTACGATATTTTGTACGCTAGGGATCTGGATGAATGGAGATGAAAATTTAATAGATTCTTTTAGATATAGTATTTTTCAGGTTATTTCAGTCATCACGACTACTGGATATATCACAAAGGATTATACGGCTTGGACACCTTTATTGACCATGCTTTTTCTCTTTCTCATGTTTGTGGGTGCTTCTGCAGGGTCAACGGCTGGGGGGATCAAAATAATCAGACATTTAATTTTAGTAAAGAATAGCTTTTTGGAATTTAACAGACAAATTCATCCATCAGCCATATTGCCTTTGCGGCTCAATGGGAAGACTGTAAATGGTGAAATTACTTTTCAAATTCTTGCTTTTGTCATGTTATATCTGACCATTTTTGCTTTAGGTTCCTTGGGAATGGCCTTGTTAGGCGTAGACTTGGTGACCGCTATGGGTGCGGCCGCATCCTGTCTAGGCAATATAGGGCCTGGGATCGGATCCGTCGGGCCCGTTGCTAATTTTGCGCATATGCCTACCGTTGGAAAATGGATACTTTCTTTGTTGATGTTATTGGGTAGATTAGAGCTTTTTACCGTGTTGATATTATTTACCCCATTTTTTTGGAGAAAAACATAGTTATGATTTCGTTGGAATATATAATTTGGAGTCCTGATCCCGTCATTTTTAAAATTCCTTTATCCTTTTTGGGTTTACCAGATCGTCCGATTGTGTGGTATGGTTTATTGTTTGCGATGGGGTTTATCATCGGTCAACAAATTTCTTATAGAATTTTCAAGGCAGAGGGTCATTCTGAAAAAGACGTAGATACCTTGACCACGTTCATGGTCATTGCCACGATATTGGGTGCTAGACTGGGACATTGCCTTTTTTATAATCCCAGTTATTACTTATCGGATCCTATTGAGATTTTGAAAATTTGGGAGGGAGGCTTGGCCAGTCATGGGGGTGCGATTGGAATATTTGTGGCTCTCTGGCTTTATGCCAATTACGACATCAGATCGAAATGGATTTTTGTTATTCCTACAAGTTTTTCTGTAAAAAAGCGAAAAAAAGAGGGTCAAAGTTATTTATGGGTATTGGATAGGGTGGCCATTGTAGTGGCCATTACCGGAGCACTTATTCGAACCGGTAATTTCATGAATTCGGAAATGGAGGGTGTAAAAACAGGAACAGATTTCGGCGTGGTGTATGCCAGGGCAACTGAGGGGGTATTGAATTTTGATGAAAAGATGATTGAAGAAGTGGTTTTCGAGGAAGGCACCTATGATCCTACGCGCCCAGGTTATTTACCCATGAAAGCGGTAGTGAAATTGAAATCAGGTGTCCAAGTAGATCAAGCAATGAAAGGCTTTATAAATGGCCAATTGGCCTATCGTCTAAACAATTATCAAGAAGTGGTGGAGCATATTGATTTTGCTGCTTCTGGGCGGGGTCTCAACTATCAAATCATTGATGAAGCTGGAGTTGAGCATATAGAAATTAAAGCTACAGGGGTCCTTCGGCATACACCGCAGTTGTATGAAGCTCTAGCTTGTCTAATTATTGCCTTCATTTTATTGGCTTTGTGGAATTACAAAAGAGCGATACTAAATGATGGTTTAATTTTTAGTGTTTTTATGGTACTTCTTTGGGGGGACCGGTTCTTTAATGAGTTTTTTAAAATGGATCAGGAAGCTTTTGAGGCGAGCTTACCCATCAATATGGGGCAAATTCTCAGTATACCTTTGATTTTAATAGGTCTGATAGTATTTCTAAAAACGGTACGAAAGAAAGAAGAGGTCTAAAATTAATTATTTGAGAGAAGGGTTATCTCGGAGTTAATAATACGGGAGCGCTCTATCAATGCTTCTTTTTCAAACTGAGTGATTAAGTCGGATAAGGGCATTTTTTTATCTACCGGTGCATAGTTAATATAATCTTGAACTAGTAAGCCATCCACCCTTCGCTTATTAATGGCAGATCTAAATCGAACGCCGCCGCCATCCGTAATATAATTATAGGCCAAATAATCAATCTCATAGTTATTCACGTTGACCCAATAGAGATATTCATCTTCAAAATCGTCACCCCCATTTTCTATTTGAAAAGAGACCTTAATTTGATGATAGCTCTCACCTTTGATCTGTTTTATTCCCTGATCTGTTTTTTTAACCGCGAGATCGTTCAATAGATAGGGTAGCTGAAAAAAATAAAGAACTGAATTTATGGATCTACTGTATTTATCTGCCCATTCTTTTGAAACTTCTATGGAGACCCCATTTTTTTTTCGAGAAAAATGGGTACTATTGATCAACATATCTTCTATAAGTGCGGAGCCATCTTTAAAGGATCTTGTATAAGCATAGGAAGTATCCGATCGCCTTGCACTGTATTGCTTATCTCTAAACGAAAAAGATAGGGTGGCATTCTCAAAAAGATTTTGCCCATGTGCGATGATCGCTTGATCAATTACTTCTTGGCCTTTGTAGGTAAGTATTTTTTTTTGAGATGAGGAGGCCTTATTTTCGCAAGACCAAACGAAGAGCAATAAAATACCAAAAAGGCCCCAATTTTTTATGATTTGGGAAAGGCTTGGACTTAAGTTTGAAATGCGATTAAGAGAAAGCGGTTGATATTTCATAGGAATGGAAAGCAGATGAATAAGCGTCACCTCAATAAATAGAGATCACATTATATTTTAAATAGATGATAAAGTTAGGCTTATACTTTCGCTTATCGATAATAACCACCCTGATATTTTTGATAAGTTGTCAAGGCACTGATGATAGAATAGGGGCGATCACACCGGTGCCATCCTCTTTTACCAATGTCCTCATTAAGTTACCGATCTCTGAGCTAGAAGAAGGGATTAATAAAATTTTGGATCAACAATTATTCGATGGAGGGTTTGCTTTAAATAAAAAAAAGGACAGTTTATTTTTAAAAATTAATCGCAAGGAACGCATTGATATTGAATATTACCAAGGGCGTCTTCATTTGGCTTTACCCTTAAATATCTCGGCGATTATCAAATCTCGTCTCTTGGGCGTTTCGATCAGTAATGCAGCAAAGCCTATCAAATTTCAAGCTAAAGCTGAACTGTCTTTGGGGTTAAATATTGATGAACGATGGGATCTAGAATTTGATTCAAGATGGGAGACGATTATATGGAATGAACCGCCTAATTTTAAAGTATTGGGCTTGAAAATCGATTTGGCAGAACTGATCGAAAAAGAGATTCAAACACATAAAAGGCCCTTAGAAAAAACCATCAATGAGATGCTCAAGGACCAAATTGATTTAAGAACAGCAGTAGAAAGGCTGTATCGATCGATCCAAAAGCCATTGAAGATATCAGCAACGGCACTACCTTTTTATTTTACCAATGAGGCCATCAGTTTAAGGGGCGATTTTGTTAAGACTGAAATTAAGGACACCTTATTTTTTCAATTTGAACACCAATCGATATTACGCATAAACGATGTGCAACTCAGCCCTCAGCCGCTGGGAGTATTACCTCTGAGGACCAATCCTTTGTCTGACCATACCCAGATCAGTTCTTTTGTTGAATTCAGACTGTCCTTTCTGAAAATGGAGCAGGCCATGGATTCGCTACTACTAGGACAGGACCTTAATTTAGAAGGGATTGCTGGAAAAGTGATTAAAGTAGAGATCAGCCCTTATGAGGGATTTTTGAAATGGAATTTAACGGTCGAAGGTGACATTAATGGAATTATTTCTTTGTTTGTAGTACCGAGTATTGATGAAGACTTAATGATACGATTTTCAGCGTTTGATTACGAATTACCTAAAATGGAGGGGTGGGCAAAGATTACAGATTGGGCAATGCACCGGGCCATTGAAAAATATGTAGTCAGTAGATCAAGCTATGATATGGCTCCTTTTCTCTATTCATTGGACGACCGGATTGCGCGTGGATTAAAGAAGTCCCCCTTATCAAAAAATATAGATTTAGCCTTGACCTTGAATAAATTTACCCCATATTCGAAGGGTATGAACGAAGTGGAAATCCAATTTATATTCCAGATTGAGGGTCAGGCAGCTCTTTCAATAAAGGACAAATTATTTATCAAGAAGAAGTAAGGATAAATCATTAGATTTTAAAGGTTAGTCCTTTTTATAGTCCCCTTATTGAAATAAGTTTGTGTCTATAACGATGAATTTTTTTTCGGGATGTGGCGCAGTCCGGTTAGCGCACCACTTTAGGGTAGTGGGGGCCGCTGGTTCGAATCCAGTCATCCCGACAAAAAACAAGCGAAGCAGATATTACCTAAGGGTGATATCTGCTTTTTTTATTTACCCATAGAGCTCCTTCATTCTTAGATAATTATTTAAAATACCCAGAATCATTAGGCCTCATAATTGAATCAATAGCTGAGCGACCGATGTGGTATCTAGAACCTAAGTCCTTTTTCAAAAAATTAAAGTCTTCTTCATAAAAGATTAAGTGCGCTTAGGCCATGAGATAGTTTTGTAGAAACCTTTTAATTTGCATCAATCATTATGCTTTAATTTTTTTTTAAAAGACCTTCAATAATTGTGGGAAAAGAATCAAAAGACCGAGAAATATAATCTGAATCACTACAAAAGGAAGGACCCCAATATAGAGTTGTTTGGTTTTTATTTCTGGAGGAGCGACGCCTTTGAGGTAGAAGAGGGCAAACCCAAAAGGAGGGGTTAAAAAGGAGGTTTGAAGGTTAATGGCAAGTAATATGCCTATCCACACCAAATCCACACCCATGCTGGCAAATATGGGGGCAACGATCGGCACGACAATGAATATGATCTCGATGAAGTCGATAAAAAATCCTGCAATAAAAACCAGGATCATGACCAAAATCAAAAAACCATTAGGCCCCAAATTAGATTTAGAGATCATCTCTAAGAAAAGTTTGTCTCCTTCAAGCCCTCTAAAGACCAAAGAAAAGGCCGTGGCCCCAATCAGAATCATGAAAACCATGGAGGTGAGCATGAGCGTTTCTTTGGTAACTGCCCCAAGTATTTTCTTATTCAGTTTTCCTTTATAGGCTGTGAGAATTAAAGCACCCATCGCCCCAATTCCAGCCGCTTCGGTGGGGGAAGCGATACCTCCAATAATTGTCCCCAATACCAGTATGACCAATAGCAAGGGCAATAAAAAGGACTGAATAATCTCCTTTGAAAATCCCTTATTTCGAAAATGAGCAACTTCTTCGGGGGGCATGGCCGGTGCCTGATTTGGGTACATCTGAGCATAGATGATCACATAAATCATATACATACCAATCAGGCAAAAACCAGGTACGATGGCGGCAAGAAATAAAGCGCCTACCGAAACATTCAATACACTTGCCAGCAAGACTAACACGACAGAGGGGGGAATGATTTGTCCCAAAGTACCCGAAGCTGCGATCGTTCCCATGGCAAGGGTGGGTGCATAGCCGCGTTTGAGCATGGTCGGAAGACTTATCAAGCCCATCGTGACGACCGTAGCACCTACGATACCTGTAGACGCTGCAAGCAAAGCACCTACTACGATCACAGACAAAGCCAAACCTCCTTTAAATTTGCCAAACAATAAGGCCATGGTCTCCAAGAGTTTTTCAGCAATGCCCGATTTTTCCAACATCATACCCATGAATACAAAGAGGGGAACCCCTAAGAGGACGAAATTCTGCATGGTACCAAAAATTCTTAAAGAGAGGAGATAGAAAAAATCAACATCAAACATCCAAACGCCTACAATAACGGCGACACCTCCTAAAGTAAAGGCAACAGGATAGCCTATAAGAATCAATATAAAAGCGACTATAAAAAAAATAATGGGCAGGTATTCGTACATTATTTCAACAATATTTTTATTGAATTAAGCATGAGTACGACGCCTTGAAGCATCAATAAACCAAAACCTACAGGAATGGCTGATTTAATTAAATATCGCGCGGGTAATCCGCCAGGATCTGGACTGGTTTCATTGAGTAAAAATGAACTTTGGACAAAATCTATACTTGTGATCAGAGTGACCCAACAAAAAGGGATTAGGAAAATCAATGTGCCAATGAGATTGATCAGAGCCTTAGTTTTTGGACCAAAGCGTTGATAGAAAAGATCGACACGAACATGTTTATCTTGATCCAGTGTCCAGGCAGCACCCAACAGAAACATGAGGCCAAATAGATGCCATTCTATCTCAAAAGTTGCTGCAGAGGTGATACTAAAAACATAGCGAAAGAACACATCTGTGACGATGATAAACATCAAAATGAGGGAGCTCCAAGAAATGGTTTTTCCGAGGAAACGGGTTAAATATTGGATCCCATCTATGATTGAATTCATACCGGCTAATCTATCGAAAACTACAGCAATAAAAAATTATTCTCTACCTGTGGTTTTCATGTAAAAAGTTTTTGTGGATTGAGAAAAATAATTAATGCATGACAAAAGGTTAAAATTTGGCTGAATTTATAAAAATAAGGTCGGCTTTCAAACGAATTTCAATTCTCTCAAATCATATTTATTTTATGTTAACCTCATGACGGATCGGTTTTATTATATATTACATGCGTTTCCTTTGAGCCGCTTTATTAGAAGACTTTTTTAGAGAAAAAAAATTAATTTTTAAATAATAATTAAGCTCTTACGTTTTTTCATGAAGTTTTTTAAAGCTCTTTTTATTTTTATTCTTACTTCATTTACCACATTGTATAATGCAATGGGACAATATAGCGTCAGTACACTGGACCTTGATGATCATGTGACAATTTGGTATGATTCGATGATCGGCCAAGAAAACATCGGATTAATTGAGGGCACTCTTTATCCTTTTCTGAACAAATCACTCCATTCACACGAATACTTCATTGAAAAAAACTGGCAGCTTGGAAGGCTTACATATAAAGGTCAAACTTTTGAAGTCAATATGTTATATAATACCTTTCACGATCTACTGCTTATTCAAAATGCAACCAATAGTTCAACTAAGATGGAACCACTGAAACTGGCTCAGTATCTTATTTCGGACTTCGAAATTGGGGACAAGATATTTAAGAGATTAGATGGAATTGAAGCACCAGAGATACCCGGATTTTATCAAGTATTGTTTGAGGCTCCAGAGATCAATATTTTGGTGAGAAGAGCCAAAAACAAAGTTATCGGCACTACGTCTGAGGGAAATTCAGGGGTTACTTATTATCCTTTGGCTTCGTATTTTTTGATGACTAAAAATCATCAAATTAAAATAAATAATAAATCTGCTTTTTTTAAAGCCTACCCTTCCCATAAACAAGAAATTAGAGACTTTATAGGGTCTAATGGCTTATTAATTAAGCCCAATCAAGATAGAGATATTAAAAAATTGGCCATGTATTGTCATCAAATGAAGTGGGAATGATGAGAGCATTATTTTTTGTGCTTGTTTTATTGATATCGGTCTCCTCCTACGCCCAGATTATTCCAAAATTTAATGGGAGTTATGTTAGCGCACCCTTAGAATCGATCATTCTAGACTTAGAAGAACAATTTCAAATTAAGTTTTTCTATGATCATGACTGGATTGATACCGTTCAAATCTCTGGTGATTTTATAAATACCCGATTAGATACGGTTTTAAATAAAGTTTTCACCAATCAAAAACTAAGTTATTTCTTGAGCGGAAATCAGGTATATATTTCTTATCAGAAACCCATTATTAATCAGTTTGGAATTGGCAAATTTTTCAATCGTGAGTCAAACTATGAACCGATTAAAAAGGGGTTGATCTTTGCCAAGGAATACCAAAAAGATCAGGAGGGGATCAATGAATTGGAGAAGGTGTATGAGGTGGGAGATCGATATCAGTTTGTTATGGGTGAAACGGCTTCCATAGCAGGGTATGTCAGTCAGTCAGGCAATGAGTTGCCTGTTGAGGGAGCTTTTATCTATGTCGAAGAACCCTTTGTTGGTACTTCGACAGATGCCTCTGGTTTTTATACTTTAAGTATACCCACCGGCAAGCATATTTTATTGTTGCAATCAATTGAGATGAAAAATACGTATCGGAATATTGTCGTTTTTTCTGACGGGACTTTCAATATTGATATGGAGGTAGATGTTATTGCCCTGAATGAGGTGGTAGTCAACAGTGATCGTGATATTAATATCGAGCAGGCCCAAATGGGGGTTACTAAAATTGGAATCGAAGAAACTAAAAGTATACCTGTGCTTTTGGGTGAAAGAGACATAGTTAAGGCGGCGACGACAACTTCCGGGGTTCAGGCAGTAGGTGAGGGTGCCGCCGGGGTTAATATTAGAGGGGGTAAAGCAGATCAAAACCTTTTTACAATTGATGGAGCTACCGTCTATAATACTTCACATTTTTTTGGTTTTTTTTCTATTTTTAATTCAGAGTCTTTAGAGGGTATGGAACTATTTAAGGGAGGTATTCCCGCTAAATATGGAGGTCGTATTTCTTCGGTATTTGATATTACCACTAAGGTTCCAGATAAGGAAAAATATATTGTCAAAGGGGGTATTGGACCGGTCACTTCAAGTCTTTTATTTGAAGGCCCCCTCAGAAAAGAAAAAACTTCACTTATGATGGGAGGAAGAGCCACTTATTCTGATTTTGTGCTCAAACAAATAAGTAATACCCCCTTAAGTAATCAGGATGCTGATTTTCATGATTTTATTCTTAAAATTGATCATAAAATTGATAAAGATAATACCCTTTCAGCTTCGGGATATTACAGCTTTGATAGTTTTCAATTGGACTCCGATTCTCTGCTTGGCTACTCCGATTTTAGTTACACAAATGCAAATTTCTCAGTAAACTGGATGCACCAATTTAATGACGATTTAGATGGTTCATTAAGGCTTACAGGAAGCCAATATGGTTATCGTATTGGGTACGATAAGCTATTAACTCAAGCCTTTGATATTAACTATGATATTTCCGAATTAACAGCATCCACTGATTTCAACTATTATTTAGACGAAAAAAACCATTTTAACTTTGGAACTAGCATGAAGAAATATCAGGTTAATCCTGGCGTGAGGCAGCCTCTTGGGGACTTGTCTAATATTAGCTTTGATGAAATCAATCCCGAACAGGCGCTAGAATCAGCCATTTATTTCTCTAATCAATATGATCCTACAAAAAATATTTCACTTTATGCAGGGTTAAGATATTCTTTATATACCCAGTTAGGTCCTTCTGAATCCTATCAATATGCGCTTGATAAACCCATAAATCAGGCGTTCATTGTTGATACTCTTTCTTACGGGAAAGGTGTGCCAATGGCTACGTACCATGGTCCTGAATTACGATTATCAGGAAGGTTTTCTCTCGCAAATTTAAGTTCTGTGAAGGTCAGTTATAACCGGTCTCGACAATATGTTCATATGCTTATTAATTCTGCCTCATTGGCACCTACTGACATTTGGAGATTGTCAGGTAAATACGTGGCACCTCAAATAGCAGATCAATTTTCAATCGGTTATTATAAAAATATCGTAGGAAATAATGTGCTAGAGTTTTCAGTCGAGACGTATTACAAGGACATCAAAAATTTAGTTGATTTTAAAGTAGGCGCAGATTTGCAATTTAATAAGGCCATTGAAACAGATCTTTTGCAGGGGGATGGCCGATCCTATGGGTTAGAGCTTTCCGCAAAAAAGTCTAATGGATGGTTTACAGGATGGTTTAATTATACCTGGTCACGTAGTTTTATCCGTTTAAATGGAGATTTTGCCGAGGAGCGGGTGAATGGAGGGGACTTCTTTCAGACCACTTACGATAAACCACATTATTTAAACATGGTAACGAATTATAAATTCACAAGAAGGTACAGTCTATCTTTAAACTTGGTATATTCAAGTGGTAGGCCAGTTACCTATCCTATTGGAAAATGGCAATTTAATACTGCTGAAAGTCTACAGTACTCGGAGAGAAATGCCTTCCGTATTCCTGATTATTTCAGAGTTGACCTAGGGTTTGACGTTGAGGGTTCGCACAAGGCAAAAAAATTGGCCCATTCTTTTTGGACCTTTTCAATTTATAATCTTTTTGGCAGAGATAATGCGTATTCAATTTTCTTCAAGACGGTTGATGGAGATGTCGAGGGCTACAAAATGACGGTATTTGCGAATCCAATTCCTACGATTACCTTTAATTTTAAAATATGAGCAGGAGTAAAAAAAACATAGTTTATTTATTTCTTTCAATCATAGTCCTTTCTTGTATAGAACCCTATGAGCATAATTTCATTGGGGAGACTGAAAATTCTTTGTTGGTAGTGGATGCCATTTTGACTAACGAAATAAAAACACATACCGTAAAATTATCCTATACATCTTCTTTAGAATCTGAAGACCTTATCTTGGCTAAGGGAGCCACAGTGACCATTGAATCAGAGAATGGTGAGATTGTCAATTTAACAGAATCGCTACCCGGCAACTACGTTACTGACTCAACATATGCAGGAATGATTGGAGAAAGTTATATGCTCAGAGTCATCACAGAAAATGGCAATGAATACTTATCTACCAAAGAGACGTTGAATGAAGCCCCACCTATTGACAGTTTATACGGTCGATATGTTCAATTACCGTCAAAAGAGAGTGGAGATATTTTGAATGGGGTTCAAATATTTTTAGTGACCGATTGGCAAAATTACGAAGTCAGTACTTTTAGGTATACCTGGGAGGAGACTTACGAATGGAGAGTTCCCTATCCCTCATATTATTTATGGGATGAAACATCTGAAAAATTAATCCTTAGAACACAAAGTGTAGATAAATGTTTCAGACAAGAGACCAGCAGTTCCTTAATAATGGGATCTGGAATCGCGTTAAATAATCAAAAATTAACTGAATTCCCTGTTCATTTTATCAATGAAGCAGATCCAAATTTAGCCTATAAAACAGCCGTTCGTGTAAAGCAATATGCTTTGTCTGCATCTACTTATCAGTTTTATAAAAGATTGCAGGATAATAATGAATCCGGAGGCTCACTTTTTGATAAACAAAAAGGAAATATTGTGGGCAACATGGAGGTGTTGACGGGTCCTCGAGAATTGGTATTGGGAAATTTTGAAGTTTCCGGGGTATCGTCAAAATTAGTATTCTTTGTGCCTAAAACTTTTGTACCCGATGGGTTCAATATTCCGTTATTAAATGCTCAATGTAATTTAATTTACAGGACGTCTGCAGATTCTATTCCAACATCAGGGTTAGCGGATTATTTTAGCTCAAGCGAGTCGGCGGGAAAAGGGATATGGGCCTTTTTTATGCCGGAGCCTCCGGGATTTTACGTAATACTTTCTGAGCCTTGTACGGACTGTAGGATTAATGGGGATATAGAAATACCCACTTTTTGGGAATGAATAGGTTAAGATATTTAACAATCTGTAGTTTAATTCTTTTTCATTTTGCAGGAAATGGTCAAGACAATATTCACGAGGAGGTTTTTTTACAAATCAGTAGCGATCGATTCGTTTCAGGTGAACGCATCCTGTTTCATGCGTTGGTTAGAAGTAAGTCTTCAGGAAAGCTTTCGGAGCTAAGTTCGATTCTATATGTTGAGTTGTTGGATGACCAACAAATCCCAGTTTTTCAGACAAAAATAAAACTTGAAAAGGGCCAAGGTACTGGAGATTTTTTTATTTCCAGTTTGATTGAATCCGGAAATTATCAACTTATAGGATACACGCGTTGGATGAAAAATTTTGGCGATTATTACCGCATTCCCATCACAATCTATAATCCATTTGAGGAATATATGGTAACCCCTGCAGGAGCACCAAAAATGGAATTTTATCCAGAAAGCGGAAATCTAGTGGCAGGATTCAAAAACAAAGTATTGCTTCGTTATGCCAACGAACAAGGAGTAGGGATAGATTTAAAAGGCAGAATTGTAGACCCCGAGGGGAATACCTTATCAACTATCGAATCTACAGAGGGGATGGCTAAATTTTATTTAAGCCCACTGGCTAACACGCAATACAGGATGATCTATGAAGATTCTTCGATGAATTTTAATTTTATAAATCTGCCTATGGCCTGTCAAGCATGCGCAAGTATTTCTCTAACCGAATTTTCTCAGCGTTTTGTTTTGAAAGTTAACGATAATGTGAAACATGAAAAAAGTGGGATTTTAAAAATTAGGGATCGTTATAAGATTTATTTCGAAGGTGATTTAGAGGTTGGCCAATTGCTCAATATGGATAAAAAGTCAATGCCAGAAGGCTTACTAAGAGTAGAATATTTTGATGCTCAAGGTGAAATGAAGGCCCATAGATTATTTTATAATGGGCCAATAGCAGTCATTAAAAGCGAAATAATAAAGACGAAGTCAAGGAATTTTGTGGAATTAGCTGATTTAAATCAATCAATCACTTCAGTCTCAATCGTAGTGAGATCTTATGAATCAGCTTCAAGATCTGCTGTTATTTCCCAAATCAATAGCCAGTTAGTTACTCGCCCACTGAGATCTGATTTTGTCAGTCAGACGAATTTAGACGACTGGATGATCCTTTCAAAGGTAAGTTGGCCTGAATGGGAACCCATTGATCAAGTGGCGATGATGCCAGAGCATCGTAATGATTTAATAGAGGGAATTATAACCTCCAGAGAGGAGGATGTTTTTGAAAAGATCATTGTATTTTCTATTCCAGGCAAGACATATGATATAAACTTGGCTCAGACAGATGTGAACGGTAAGTTTTTGCTCAATATTGAACAGGATATGGCTGGCGATAATAACGGTTATATCAACGTATTAGATTATGATGGGGGTGAGTATGAAATAATCATGAATTCTGAATTTTACACTGAATACCCAAATTTTGAAAATTGGCCCATTCGCTATGATTCTCTTACCGTTACACAAGTGATCAAATCAAGTGTTGGGATACAAATTGAGAATTCTTTTCAACATTTACGCAGAGATAGTATCGTGATGGGGAAAAAGGAGCATTTTAAAATATTGAATGTCAAAAATTATCACCTCGATGATTTCACGAGATTCCCAACGATGAGAGACTCATTTATTGAATATATACCAGGAATTGCCATTGGTAAATCAAGAACTGATTATGATTTTAATATTCGCTGGCCAGCAGAATTGAGTGCTTTCAAGCAAACAGGGATCTATTTGGTGCTTTTTGATGGGATTTTGGCCAGTCCCAAAGAAGTACTTGAATATTCTCCTTATAATATCAGCGATATAGAAGTACTTAGTGAGCGATACTATATTGGGTCAGCGGTTTTAGACGGAATTATAGCCCTTAAAACCAAAGAAGGTGACCTTTATGGGTTTGAACCCAAAGGGCTGAAATATAAATACAAGGGGCTCCAGCGTCAAAAAATTTATTTCTTTCCGGATCATACTCAGTCAAAAGAATTAAGGATTCCTGACCAACGAAAGATCTTGGCTTGGCAGTTTATGGATCAAATCCAGCCAAGTCAAAAAATGGGATTTTATGCTTCTGATGTTTTGGGCACGTTTGATGTGCTAATTACTGGGATCTCGCCTTCTGGGGAATTGATTCAGGAGATCCGCACGTTAGTGGTAGAATAATGGGCTATTACCCCTAACTTTGCATTATGAAGCAAGACGTTCGTAAGTTGACATTCGATAAATTGAAAGATTACGTATTGGAAACAGGATTACCTGCATTTCGTGCGAAACAAATTTGGGAATGGATATGGGTCAAGTCGGCACATAATTTTGATGAAATGTCCAATCTCTCCCTGACGATGCGCGCTCAATTGGCCAAAGATTTTGATATTTTGCCGATCTCAGTGCAGACCGATCAAAAGTCGAATGATGGAACTATAAAACTAGCATTTGCACTTCATGACAAATCCTTAGTGGAGGGGGTGTTGATTCCGGCTGAGGATCGAATGACGGCCTGTGTATCCTCTCAAGTAGGTTGTTCGCTAAGTTGTAAATTTTGTGCTACGGGTTATATGGATCGTAAGCGAAATTTGGATCCAGCGGAGATTTATGACCAAGTAGTGGAAATAGACAAGCAAGCCAAAAGGCATTTTGATGTACCCCTAAGCAATATTGTTTTTATGGGGATGGGAGAACCTTTACTCAATTATAAGAATGTATTACAGAGCATTGAGCGGATTACTGCTACAGATGGACTCAATATGTCGCCCAAGCGCATCACGGTATCCACTGCAGGTATTGCCAAGATGATCATCAAGCTGGCTGACGATCAAGTCAAATTCAACTTGGCCTTGTCTCTGCATGCGGCCAATGACGTAAAAAGGAATCAAATCATGCCTATCAATGAAACCAATACTTTGAAAGTACTGAAGGAAGCATTGCTTTATTTTTATCAAAAAACAGGAAATCAAATTACTTTTGAATACATAGTTTTTGATAATTTTAATGACCGAATTGAGGATGCAGAGGAGTTATGGCATTTTGCTAAATCAATACCTTCCAAAATTAATATTATTGAATACAATCCGATTGCTGAGGCTCAATATCAAAATACAACTGCTGACAAGTTGGAGCAATTTGCAGATTTTTTGAAGTCCAAGAAACTCACTGTCAATATACGAAGGAGTCGAGGTAAAGATATTGATGCGGCCTGTGGACAGCTGGCCAATAAAAATTAATTTTATTTTTTACTGGCGTTGAAAAGTTTCTGTTTTTCCTCTTTAGTCAGACTCTCATAACCCTTTTGTGAAATCTTATCCAAAATGGCATCTATTTCATCTTGTTCGGAAGTATGGGTGGACAGGGGCGATGTCGATTGATTTGCTTCAGTAGCTGCTTTGGCCTTTTTTCTAGGCTTGCTTCTGTGGGTGACTTTAATTTTTGAAGATTGTCTGAAAAAACTTTTGAAAAAATCAATAATTTGAAGAATCCAACCACCGAGATCTTGACCTTTTTGTATTTGCTTGATGTAGACATAACCCATAGCAGCCCCCGCTAAATGCGCCCATTCGCCTCCTGCATTTGCACCTATGGTTTGTGAAAAAGAAAGAATGATATAAAAAAAGGCAATATATTTAATCTTTACGGGTCCAATCAAAAGCAAATGGAATGTATAATTAGGTAGTAAAGTGGCTGCCGCCGTAATGATGGCATACACCCCAGCTGAAGCGCCAAGCATTCTGGAAATCTGCTGACTTTCATAAAAGGTGAGTGTGTTGTAAATAATCAAATAAAGCAGTCCACCAGCAAGGCCGCCGAGCACATAAAGTGAAATTACTTTGTCGCTGCCTAAATATTCTACGATGAGTTTCCCAAACCAATAGAGGACCAACATGTTGAATAAAACATGAAATAAGTCAGCATGTAAAAAAAAGTAGGTGATGATAGACCATGGCTGAAATAAAAATGAACTGAGATCTGAGGGAAGCATCAATAACTCCTCTATAGACCTATAGATTTCTGCCTCACCACTCACTTTAAGAAATATGCTCAAGGTCAGCATTACCAAGAAAACAATAACATTGATGATTATGATCTGCGCAATGGCATTGTTGGGCTTGTTCCAAGCATTTTTGAATTCATCAAGTAGATTTTCACTTGTATTCATAATCAGTAAGGTTTAATCGTTTTGTTATTAGTCCAAATCCGAATAAGGATGAAGGCGATCAGCATGCCGCTTAAATGCGCCAGATGCGCTACATTATCACCTTCCGAACGATTTAATTCGGAGTAAAGTTCTATAGCCCCGTAAATAAAAACCAAATATTTGGCTCGAATGGGAATAGGTGGAAATAAAAGCATGAGCTGCAAGTTAGGAAATAGCATGGCAAAAGCCATCAATATGCCATAAACTGCCCCTGAGGCACCGACCATTGGAATATTCGTTTTGAGATCAAATATCTGTGTGACGGCACTCATCGTTTGATTTATGTAATCAGGATCTTGTGGATTCTCATAATACCCATCTGAGAGCTCGGCCAACCCTTGCAAATTGAATCGACGAGACTTGTGTTCAGAAATGAATAAGCTAAAGTCATCGGGATTTGGATTAGAGAGATAGGTTTCCGTATCTGCTTTCAATTGATATTGTTCTATAAAATTGGCACCGCCAAAAAGCATACCCGCTCCAATACCACAGGCCAGATAGAAGATGAGGAATTTTTGTTGCCCGAAGGTTTGCTCTAATAAGGGCCCAAAAACAAAGACGGCAAACATGTTGCCCAGAAGATGACTGAAATTTGCATGAATCCACATGTAAGTGATGAACTGATGCAGCGCGAATTGATCAGAAAAAACCACACGCAATCCCAACCAAGAAGATAAGGGTAAGTTCAATAAAGATTGCAAAACAAAGATCCCCACATTCGCAATTAAAATGTACTTGACCGTAGGGGTTAATCTTCCAAACATATTTATTAATTGAAAAGTGAAATCATTTTATCTAAACTCAAAACTACAAAAGTTGCCTGACCATCCGGCGTATAATTGGGTTGTTTACAGGCAAATAATAAGTCAAAAATTTTTGAAATTTCTTCATCAGCCAATTTTTCGCTGATTTTTATGGCCGTACGTTTTGCCATAGAACGTGCTAAATTTTCGGTTTTATTGAGAGCAATTTCCGATTGATTCATCTTAAATTGTTCGATCAAATCTTCAAAAAGGTCTTTTTCAGACAGTTTACCAATTTCTGGAGGTACGCCATTGATGACGATACAGTTTTTACCAAAAGGTTCAAATTCAAAACCGAGCATTTGAATTTCATTCTTTAGCGATAGGACCAAATCAAAATCTGCAGGATTGAGAGAAAGTTGACTAGGAAATAAGCAGGACTGTGAAAAGCCTTGATTTTGACGATAATGTTCAAGATATCGTTCATAAAGAATCCTCTCATGTGCCGCTCTTTGATCAATAAGTACCATACCGCTCTTTACTTGACGCAAGAGGAAGCGGTTATGTATACACAGGGTTTGAGGATTGGGCGAACTATTTTGATGACCAGAATGAGGATCACTGTTTAGCAGCATCCGATCTTGCTGTTGAAGTTCATTTTTCGCTTGTTCCCTACTGATCAGTTCTTCATCATGTGCATTCTCGTACAATAATTCCCAATTTTTTGATGAACTATTGGAGTTTGGGATATTTTTGAATTGTGTATATTTTTTATCTGATTCAGATACTTGATAAGCCTCCTTTGGTGGAGAAAATAAGGCAAAATTAACGTCTGTATCGAAGTCTATAGAGGGTGCTACATTTGAAGTAGCCAAAGCTTGGCGTACGGCGGCCACAATTACGCCATACAGTAAACGATCATCGGTGAATTTAACCTCTGTTTTGGTAGGGTGAACATTTACATCGACCTCTTTGGGATCAATTTCAATAAACAATACATAAAAGGGATGAGCCTCTGGTTTTAAAAGCCCTTCAAAAGCTTTTAATACGGCATGATTGAGATAATGATTTTTGATGAAACGATGGTTCACAAAAAAGAATTGTTCACCTCTGGTTTTTTTTGCAAACGCGGGCTTACCTACATAGCCCGTGATCTTAACCGTAGGCGTTTCCTCTTGGCAAGGGATGAGTTGCTGCTGATAATTTTTTCCGAAAATTTGGACAATACGTTTGCTGAGTTTACCGGGCTCTAAGTTGTAAACTTCCTCATTGTTGTGGTGTAATGAGAATTTAATACCTGCATGAGCGATTGAAATCCTTTGAAATTCATCATGAATGTGTCGAAATTCTACTGGATTACTTTTTAAAAAGTTTCTACGTGCAGGAATGTTGAAGAAAAGATTTTTAATGGACAAGCTCGTCCCATTTTGCATGGCTATGGGTTCTTGTTTGCGGAGGTCACTGGCTTCAACCTTGATCAACAGACCTAACTCAAGATCATCTGTTTTTGTTTTTAATTCGACTTGTGCGACCGCTGCAATAGAGGCGAGTGCCTCGCCTCTAAAACCCATTGATTTAAGTCTAAATAAATCTTTGGCATCTTTCAATTTGGAAGTTGCATGTCTCTCAAAGCACATGATGGCATCTTTTTTAGACATTCCCCTGCCGTCGTCCACCACTTGAATAAGGGTTTTTCCGGCTTCCTTTATGTATACCTTAATTTCTTTAGCACCAGCATCGATACTGTTTTCGAGTAGTTCTTTTACGGCCGAGGCAGGCCTTTGAACGACTTCTCCAGCGGCAATTTGATTGGCAATATGATCAGGCAGTACATGGATGATGTCGTGCATTAGTGCTTAGTTGCTTTTTTTTTGAATTTCAAAAATAGGTAGATGGGAATAATAAGCCAAAGGAGATGTAAAACAGGGTTTCCAAAATAAATCCAACCCATAAAAGCCAATCCTAAACTGACGGCAATGATGATTTGTAGTCCAGAAGTATTAGGTCCTGGACTGGACCGTCTATCAAAGGTGATTTTATGAGCCCTTACCCCAAAATTTTCTTCTCCTGACATCTCTCTTTTAATCATTTCGGTGCGCTCCAGTATTTCCTCTTTGATGGGATCATAGTATCTCGGAGTAATGGTAAACTTTTTATGACCAGGCAATTTAACGAAAGAGGGTAACTTCATTTTGAGTTAACTATTTATGGTTGTTTTTTAACTGGGCCTTACCTTGGCCAGGAGACAAAAATGATATTTTAAAGCCGCTTTACTTTCATAAGGAGGAAGATAAAATAACCGTCCAAGCACATACCGGTTAACCTTTTATTTCTACAAATTTATTGAAATCTTTTGAAGGTCGTTTCCAAAACTTTAAGTTACTGTAAAATTGAAATATTTAAATGAAATAATGAGACAAAATACAGATTTTTGAGATTGTTTATGTTTAGATGCTATCTTACAGTTGCGATCTATGTCCCCATCTTTCAAATCTCAAAATAATTTAGATAATTTAAGTTAATCTCTATCTTTATCTCCCTGTGGGGAAATGAGGACAAAATAAATAAAACCTTAAGCGTTACTAAAGATAAATTTACAGAAATGAAAATTGGAATTGTTTGCTACCCTACTTACGGTGGGAGTGGGGTGATGGCTACGGAGTTAGGAATGGGACTTGCCAAAAAAGGGCATCAGATTCATTTTATCACCTACGCACAGCCCACTAGATTGGACTTTTTGAGTGAAAATCTTTTTTATCATGAGGTATCTGTCAAAGATTATCCTTTGTTTGACTATCCCCCCTACGAGATTGCCTTGGCGGCAAGAATGGTGGATGTGGTTGAACATGAAAAATTAGATTTGTTACATGTCCATTATGCGATCCCGCATGCATCAGCGGCAATTTTAGCAAAGCAAATATTGGCAACCAAAGGGATTACTATTCCCATAGTAACCACCTTACATGGGACAGATATCACCTTGGTGGGTAAAGAGGCAACCTATGCTTCGGTAGTAACCTATTCCATCAATCAATCAGATGTGGTGACGGCAGTTTCAAATTCTCTGAAAAGTGATACTTATGCCCTTTTTGATATTAAAAAAGAGATCAAGGTGATTCCCAATTTTGTAGATATTCAAAAATTTAAAAAGCAGCAGAAAGATCATTTTAAAAAGGCGATTTGCCCTAATGGGGAAAAACTCATGATACATATTTCTAACTTCAGGAAGGTGAAACGTGTCCAAGATGTGATCAGTGTTTTTTGCAAAGTTCGTCAAAAGATACCTGTCAAGTTGCTCTTGGTCGGTGACGGTCCGGAGAGATCTGAAATGGAAAAAATGACCCGTGAGACGTGCAGTATTCAAGATGTACGTTTTCTTGGTAAAATGTCCAACGTCGAAGAGATTCTATCTGTTTGTGATGTATTTATCATGACCTCTGAGCAAGAAAGTTTTGGTTTGGCTGCCCTTGAAGCGATGGCCTGCGAAGTACCCCTAATCAGTACGAACGTTGGAGGACTGACCGAATTGAACGAAGATGGAGTTACCGGTTATACTTGCGATGTAGGAGATATTGAGGATATGGTGGAAAAAACCCTACATGTGCTGCATGAGGATTACCTGCCAAAATTCAAAGCAGAGGCCTATAAAAAAGCATTATCATTTGAATTATCTCAGATCATGCCCATGTACGAGGAAGCCTATGAAGCCGCTTGCATCACGCAATAATTTTTATTCTTTTATGCAAAATGAAATCTTTTTAGATAAAAGAATGTTTTTTCAATAGAAAGAAGTCAATCATGATTGGATACCGATTTACCGAATATATCCCCGAAAAAATAGCTGAAAAAGGCTCATTTGAAAGCTTACGAGATATTTTTTTGCAATTGATGGTCATTACCGGAGGGGATGTCTCAGAGACGATCCATTGGTTGACTAATTTGGACCAAGAACATAATTTAATGCCTGAAGATTATGGCATGGGAAATTTTGTGGATGATTTAAAAGATCAAGGCTACATTAAAGAGGGTAGTGAGGAGGGAACATTTGAGGTTACCGCCAAATCGGAACAAAAAATCAGAAAAAATGCGCTAGAAGAAATTTTTGGAAAACTCAAAAAAGGATCTAAGGGAGATCATAAAACACCTTATTTTGGTCAAGGAGATGAGACCACTACAGATTTTAGGGAATTCCAGTTTGGAGATTCGCTGGACCAAATTGCTTTGACCGAAAGTTTGAAAAACGCACAGATCAACAACGGTACCGAAGAGTTCAGATTGACCGAAAGAGATATAGAGATTCAAGATAAGGATTTCAAAGCACAGACGTCAACGGTTTTAATGATCGACATCAGTCATTCCATGATTTTATATGGAGAGGATCGGATCACACCAGCAAAAAAGGTAGCCATGGCTTTGGCGGAGTTAATCACTCAAAAATACCCTAAAGATACCCTTGACATTATTGTATTTGGTAACGATGCGTGGCAAATTGAGATCAAAGATTTACCCTTTTTGCAAGTAGGCCCCTATCATACCAATACCATTGCGGGACTGGAATTAGCGATAGATATTCTGAAACGCAAAAAAAATAAAAACAAACAAATTTTCATGATTACGGATGGTAAACCAACCTGTATGAAGGTCGGCATCAAATACTATAAAAACAGTTTTGGCTTAGATCCCAAAATAATGAATAAAACCTTTAATTTGGCCGCGCAATGCAGAAGAAGCCACGTACCTATTACTACCTTTATGATTGCCTCAGACCCCTATTTGAAGCAGTTTGTACAAGAGTTTACCCAAATCAATAACGGCAATGCCTACTATAGCAGTCTGCAAGGCTTGGGCCATCTTATTTTTGAAGATTATAAAAACAACCGAAGAAAAAATTTCTAATTCATATGACATATTACGATTTACCAGAAAAAAATTTATTAGCCATTAAAACACTAAAAGAGCTGAAGGCGTCAGGTTACGCACCGATCGGTATTAAAGATGAATTAAGAAAAAATTTATTAAGTTCTTTCCAGGAAGGGAAATCAGTTTTTGAGGGCATTTGGGGCTATGAGCATACGGTAATTCCAGATATTGAAAGGGCTATTTTAGCAAGGCATAATATCAATTTTCTTGGACTTCGAGGACAGGCCAAAACCCGAATTGCTCGGATGATGGTACTTCTGCTTGATGAATGGATTCCTGTGGTACAAGGCTCAGAACTCAATGATGATCCCCTAAGACCGATTTCTCATTACGCCTTGGCTAAGTTAAAAGACGAAGGCGATGAGATGGCCATCTCTTGGTTACACAGAGATGAGCGATATACAGAGAAATTAGCGACGCCTGACGTTTCTATTGCCGATCTTATTGGCGATGTTGACCCCATCAAGGCCGCGAGCTTGAAGCTTTCTTATGCAGATCAAAGGGTCATTCATTATGGTCTCATTCCTAGATCTAATAGATCTATTTTTGTGATCAATGAGCTTCCAGATTTACAAGCCCGTATTCAAGTCGCGCTGTTTAATATCCTTCAAGAAGGGGATATTCAAATAAGAGGGTTCAAGTTGCGATTGCCTTTAGATGTTCAATTTGTATTTACGGCAAACCCAGAGGATTATACCAATAGGGGTAGCATTGTCACACCCTTGAAAGATCGGATTGACAGTCAGATCATCACTCATTATCCGAAAAGCATAGAGATAGGAAAGAAAATAACCCAACAAGAAGCCCAATTGGAACCAGAACAGCAACAACGGGTCCAGTCTTTTGAGCTGGCCAAGGATTTGGTTGAGCAGATTGCTTTTGAAGCACGGGAGAGTGAGTATGTCGACGCCAAGAGCGGCGTATCAGCAAGACTGACCATTTCCGCCTATGAAAATTTAATCAGTGCAGCGGAACGGAGGATGTTTAAGAATGGAGGGGAAAAGACAACTGTCCGAGTGGCTGATTTTGTTGGGGTCATTCCAGCGATAACCGGTAAAGTAGAACTGGTCTATGAAGGAGAGCAGGAAGGCCCAGGCATCGTAGCTGCCAATTTGATCAGTAAGGCTCTCAGAACTCAATTTGTGAATTTTTTTCCAGATCCTGAAGAGATCAGAAAAAGTAAGAAAAGGGATAACCCTTATCAAGTCATTTCGGAATGGTTTGGGAAAGGAAATATGGTTGATATAATGTTAGATGCCAGTGATGCCGATTACAGCTCTTGCTTGAATAGCGTACCAGGATTGGCCGATTTGGTTAACAAAAAATATAAAAAGGAATCAGAGGCTTATCGATTATTTTTGATGGAGTTGGCGCTGCATGGTTTAGCAGAATACAGTGTGCTGAGTAAGCATACCCTTGATGAAGGATTGCAATTCAAAGATTTGATCAGTAGTATGTTTAACATAGAAGATCATACTTCAGAAGATATATAAAGTAAAGGAGACATGACATTGACAGAGGCCCAGCAGCTGATCGCACAGGGGGAGGGCCATCGAATTGAATTTAAGCTAAAGGCGAAACATCCCGATAGAATTATCAGAGAAATCGTTGCTTTTTCAAATTCAAAAGGAGGGCATTTATTTATAGGTGTTGATGACGATGGCAGTATTATTGGGCTCAAAGATGCTGAAGAAGCCCATTATGTCATGGAGAAAGCGATGCAGGAGTTATGTAGGCCTCAAATTGAATATGAATACCAGATCATACCTATCGATGGTAAACGCGCGATCGTTCATTATCAATTTGAGTCTGGAAAAAAGAAACCCTATTTTGCCTTTTTAAAACCTTTTCATAAACGAGGTCGTTCCTTTGTAAGGCTTGAAGACAGGTCTATTCAAGCCAGTAGAGAATTGAGGCAAATCTTAAAATTTTCCTTAAAGGATACTACGACACCTTTTGAGTATGGTGAAAATGAAAAGATACTCTTAAATTATTTAGGGAACCACGAGGAAATCACCGTCAATACTTTTTGTACCGTTGGTAACATAGATAAGCAGTTGGCCTCTCAAACCCTGATCAAACTCACGGTAAATAATGTATTGAAGGTCATCCCAGATGAAAAAGAAGATAGATTTATCTTTGTAGCCTAGAGTTTGATAGATAAGTATTCTTACAGACGAAAATTTCTTTTGGTGTTCAGTAGACGGATAGTTTAGTTTCTGAGTTCAAGAGAATCAGACCGAGTTTCCTTTTTTAGCGTTAAGGTCTATTTCTCTTTTGAAGCTTTTAAAAGGGATTTCAGGAGGGCTTTCTTTGCATCAGCCTTACCCAATCAGCCTCTTTATTAAATGATTACTTAACCTTGATTTTGAAATTAGTTACACGGGCACATTTGATTTTTGAGCGCTCATGATGCCCAAGACAAAAAGGCTGTTATTAAATTTAAACCGTTGTCGGTGAAAGACCAATCATATTATTTTAATAATTTACAAAGCGGACGCAATCGATTTCGTAAAAATTCTTTTTAATTTTTGTATAAATTATTCTTCTACTAATTATTTTCTTTTTAAATTAAATTATAATAATTTAAAATTTGATATAAAACAGCATTCAATCAAACCTAATCATGACCAATCAATTGCTGTTGCGAAGAATGAATGAGGATAATGATGAACGTGCATTAGAGGACTTATTCAATGCGCATTCAAAATGGCTCTACGCCACTGCCTTTAGTATTGTCAAAGATCAGGGTCTTGCAGAGGAAATTGTGGAGGATGTTTTTTTTAAACTTTGGCAAAATAGGCGCAAATATTCCTCACTAGAAAACTTAGAATCTTTTTTGTTTGTGTGCACCAAAAACCTATCCTACGATCACATTAGAAAGCGTGGAAACAGACATTTCATTTCTCTAGATGAGCAAATGTTGAATCAACATGAAATGGGGCCGGATCAAATTTATGAGCTTAATGAACTCAAGGAAATGATTGAATTATCAGTTAAAAAATTGCCCCCAAGGTGTAAATCTATTTTTGAATTGGTCAGGAATAAGGGTTATTCATATAAAGAAACTGCTAAAATTCTTAATTTGACCCCCAAGACAGTAGAAAATCAACTTAGAATAGCGGCCAAAAAAATGTATATTGATCTTGAACAGTATTTTCAAAAAATGAAAATAAAAGTAAGTTAGAAGAAGATACCTACTTAAAAAAAGAGAGGCAAAAGTACGAAAGTATGTTTTAAACGTTAATTTTTTGATCTCATTGGGGGATTGGAATCTTTTTTTCGTTCAAGAAATAGAGGAAATTTTTTTAAGATCCTTTGTATTAGGGTGAAGACCCAACCATTTTATTTATGCTTAAACAAAATATGTATGAAACACTTAAGAAGCTTTATTTTTTTTACTTTTTCGCTCGGCGCTCTGATGTTGATCAGTTGTGGCGATGATAGCGATGACCCCGTAACTGAGGATCCCGTAACTGAGTCCACCGAAGAAGAGAAGCAACTTGAAAGTCTGTCTGCTTCTGCTTGGAAAATGTCTAGTATTACCTTAGATGGTGCTGATGCTACTTCGAATTTTGATGGCCTCGTGCTTACCATCAAGTCGGACAAAACGTATTCAACAAATGGAAGTTATGATCCAGTATGGCCCTCTTCAGGATCGTTTACTTTTGGATCAGATATAAATACACTTACAAGAGATGACGGAGTGAGTATGACTATATCAGTCAGTGAAACAAGTCTAACGGTTACCTTCACTTATGCTGACTCGGGTGGACGAATTGATGCACTCCCTGGTGACTATGTGTTCAGCTTTACATCATAAAAATCATAAAAATTTAAAGAAGAAAATATGAAAAGACATATACTTTACTACAATAAACTTGTCAAGCGATACAATAAGTATCGAAGAAAAATTGATAATGCCAATAGCATATCCTTTCACAAAAGAAGGATTGAAGTTTTTGCAAAGAGAATGCGACAATTGTATGATCGCATAAATGATTTGGGAAGAGCTTTGAAAATTGCAGCTGCCGGTAGCTTTGCTTCACTGGCCTTGGTATTAGCTCCAATGGAGTCCAATGCCCAGACGAGTTTTGCCCTTGAGACCCAAAGGCCTTTGGGTACAGCACACGCCAAAAATTACGCTACACCCGCCTTTGGTGATATTGACGGTGATGGGGATCTTGACTTGGTGATTGGTGAAAGATATCCTGGATTGGGAGCTTTTGTATACGAAAACGAGAATGGTACATTTAAAAGGAACAAGGATCACCCAATAGTGGGATTAGTAAGAAACCTCTATGATTCTGCTGCTCATGGGGCAGATCCCAACTCGGGAGGCGACGGTATGTATTCTGCTCCGGCTTTTGCTGACTTTGATGGTGATGGTGATCACGATCTTTTTGTGGGTGAACAGAAAGGAATTATTCATTATTTTAAAAATGATGGAGGGACTTTTGCATTAGATACTGCCAATAATCCACTAAAGAATTGGAATAACGGAAATACCGGTGAAAAATCAAAGCCTACTTTTGTAGATTTAGATGGTGATGGAGATTTAGACGTGGTCATCGGTAAAGGCAATGGGGAATTAAGATATTTGAAGAATGATGCTGGTGTCTTGTCCGAGCAGTATTCCTGGCAAGGAAGTAGCCCTTTTAGTTATCAAAAAACAGACAGCCTTGGAAGCCTAGTTGAAGAATGGGGCTATTTAGATGTAGGTGATGAAGCAGCTCCTGCTTTTGCTGATCTTGATGGCGATGGCGATTTAGATGCATATGTGGGTAACAAAGATGGAGGAATAGTGATGTATGTAAATTCAGGATCAGCAACTGAGCCATCATTTGCCCAAGACACCACCATAAATAACCCATTCTCAGATTTATCAAGTTATCATTCTGAAGGGTTTGATAGTCCAACACCGATATTTGTAGATTTGGATGCAGATGGCGATATGGATATGCCCATGGGATTTTTGAATGGTCCCTTGACATATTTTGAAAATCAAGGAGATAGTGCTTTTAAATGGATTCCAGCTAATGAGCTAGGGATAGCAGATATTACCAATTCAAATATAGGTACAGCTATTGCAGATGTAGATGAAGATGGTGATTTAGATGTGGTAATGTCAAAGGGAGATGCTTTGACATACTTTGAAAATGACGGTACTGGAAAGTTTTCAGAAAAGGTTGGAGAAGGTAATCCATTAGATGCTGTAAGCTCGAGTATTGGTGGTGTGGATATCATTGATGGTGCGGACACAGCCAAAGCATCGGCTTTTTCACCCACATGGGTTGATTGGAACGGTGATATGTATGGTGATTTGTTTTTCGGAACCGAAAATGATACCATTATTCATTATTATGAAAATGCTCAAGACGGTACCTGGACAGATGAAACTTTTACTTCTAAGAATCCTTTCCTATCTTATAAAACAGTTGACAATGAAACCATCACCTTTATCGATTTAGATGGTGATGGGGATCTTGACAGCTTTGTGGGTAATAAGGATGGAAAGCTCAAGTATTTTGAAAATGATGGAGCCGGTGCTCTGGCAGAAGTTGAGGGGCCTTTTGATAATGAGAATCTCGGTGGAGATAAGATATGGCACGATGCATATGACCTTGATCAAGATGGGGACCTTGATATGTTTATTGGTAAAGATGACAGAGTTGAGTACTACATGAATAATGGAGATCAAACTTTTACCAATCGTGGAGATCTAAATCCTTTTGCAGGGATTACAGTAGTTGCAAACCCTTCTCCTGTTTTTGGAGATCTCAATGGAGATGGCATTCAAGACATGCTTTTGGGTGATCGCTCCGGTAGCTCATGGTTCTTCGGAGGATCAGGTACGGTTACAGCACCTACAGCAGCTAGTGTTGATGCTCAAACTGCAGGTGTTGGAACTGAGTATAGTTTTGATGCAAGTAGTCTATTTACTGATGCCAATGATGATATTGTGCAGTACAGAGCAATGCAAGCTGATGGATCAGCCTTACCCGCATGGTTGACTTTTACGCGTACGACGCAGCAACTGACAGGAACGCCGTCAGCGGCCAATGTCGGTTCGATAGATGTAGTAATTGAGGCAGTAGACGTAGATAATAATATTGCGGAGGCTAGCTTTACATTAACGATCACTTCTTTAACGGCGATGGATCAAAAGGTAAATATTTCATTTTATCCAAATCCTACGGTAGATAAAGTCAATGTTAAATCAGAAATAACAACGTTGAAAAATGTGAGTGTTTATTCGCTATCAGGAGTCAATATTAAATCTTTTGAGATGACCTCTAAAGATTTTAGTGTAGATATGACTGATATGCCAAAAGGAGTTTATTTAATTAAAATAAATTCAGTTCAAGGTGAAATAATTCATCCGATTATCAAAAAGTAGTTTTCTTTTATTTGTATTGTTATAAAAAGAGATACTCATGAGTATCTCTTTTTTTTATTTTTCTAATTTTTTATTTGATAAAAAATTATATTGTTTTAGCATTTAATATGTTAAGAATGCTTCGGATTAAAATAAAGTTTCAATTAATGAAATAACATAATTACTAAAAAAATGATGGACTATAAATTTCAGTACAGTGCTGCTATATCTTTGAAATGGATAAAGGATAAAATGATGGGATTGGTATTCCCTGATATCACGAAGCAGGGAGACCGTATCCAGAAGAATTTTAAAGGCGTTGTAGTTTCAAAAAATAATGTGCCGGTAGGCATGATTTTGGGTCTATCTGATATGAATTTAAAAGATTTTAGAATCATGTCATTCAGAGTGAAACCTGACCATTCAAATAATAAATTGGGATTCAGACTCTTAATAGCTCTTGAAGAGAATTTAAAAAAAGAAGGATTTGAGCGGCTAGAATTACAGTTTAGGTCACATTGGAAATCATTATTTGTACTCGAGAAGTTGTTACAAAAAACGAAATGGAAGCAACCTGAATTTAATATGAAAATATGTCAATCTTTGGTTGAACAAGCTTTCCCTGTTTTTCATAGAGGGCATCAGCTACCTAATGATTATACTTTTACCAGTTGGAAATTGGTTTCAGATCAAGAAAAGAAAGACATAAAAAAGCAACATGATCAGAACAGGTGGTATCCAGAGGAAGTATCTCCATTCATTCTTACAGATATCATCGAACCAGAAGTGAGTCTCGCACTGCGCTTTAAAGGTCAAATTGTGGGCTGGCTGATCATTCATCAAATTAGTACAGAAACATTAGAGTATACGTCTCTTTTTATTGATGAAGCGCACAGAAGTTTTAAGATGGGACATTTACTGATGGGTGAGGGAATTCTTAGCCAGTCAAACCAAAACAAATTTCCTAAATTTTTATTTACTGTGAAGGCAACGAATCGTTTGATGTTAAAATTCATTGATCGTAATGGCCCTTCAAATGGGATGGTTGTTACCGACATATTTAAGGCAGAAAAAAAGTTACTACCATAACTTAAGTTTACAAATGGTGATCATTTGAGGGATGGCCCTTTTATTCTCGTCATATAAGCAAAGGTGACTTGGTTCTCAACGAGCAAGCACATCAATTTTTTAGACTTTTTAGAGATCCAAACAGTCGTCAAAATAATATTATTCAGTTGTGCTTGATCATTATGAGCGCAGGGATTCAGGCATAAATTGGTCTTATGGAGAATAATAACAGGTTTATTTATATAGCTCTGACTATGTTTTTGCTAGGATGTCAAGATCCTCAGAAAGACAAAATGAAGAGACCCAATATTTTGTTTCTGTTGGCCGATGATTTGGGCTATAATGAAATAGGGGCCTATGGGCAAAAGATCATCAAGACACCAGAACTAGATAAGCTGGCTGCAAGTAGTATGAAGTTCACCAATTTTTATGCTGGAAATGCTGCTTGCGCTCCTTCTCGAGCAGTTTTGTTAACAGGAAAGAACCCCACTAACGTGACCATAAGAGGGAATGCAGGCTATTTTGGAAATGACAAATGGGAGGGTGTAGCGCTGGATCAAGATGCTTTTACACTGGGTGAAATGCTCAAGGAGCAGGGATACCAAACTGCATTTATCGGTAAATGGCATTTAGACCACCCGGACGATGTAAATACTTGGGCTTCTGGACATGGATTTGATTATGCAGCTCAAGAACAATGGCCTGCCCGATTCAATCCCATTCGCCTGTTTCCTCCAAATAGGCTTTGGGTGAATGGTGATCAAGAATATATTCCTTATGATTATAAAAAATACTCATGTAAAGATGAGTTACGCACGGATTTAGCCTTCGATTTTCTGGAAAATAGGGAAAAAGAAAACCCTTTTTTCCTTTTCATGTCTTACCGTTCTCCGCATAGTTTTGAAGGCCCGATTAGAGATACCTTATTTTACGCAGATCAAGATTGGCCTGATATAGAAAAGGCACATGCCGCTAAAATTACTTTGTTAGACAGACAAATTGGGAGGCTCTTGAGGCAGTTAAAGAAGATCGGAGTATTGGACAATACACTGGTCGTATTCACGAGTGATAACGGACCTCATTTTGCACCTGGGGGTCACGACCATGAGTTTTTTGACAGTAATGGCCCTTTACGAGGAGGGAAGCGTGATTTATATGAGGGTGGTATCCGCGTGCCTATGTTGGTATCATGGAGGGGGAATGTAAGCCCTGCTACAACGACCAAATATATCTTAGGTTTTCAAGACGTGATGCCCACTTTTGCTGAAATTGTAGGGGCCCCCATTCCTGAGCAAACGGATGGTCTGTCATTTCTACCTCTCCTAGTAGGGGCGCCACAAAAAAAGCATGAATTTTTAAATTGGGAATACCAGATGAGTGGATGGTTTCAAACTCTACCAAAGGGTGGATTTAGGCAATCTATCCGCCGTGAAAATTGGAAAGCAGTCCGTTACGGAGTCAATACTGAAACAGAATTGTATAACCTAGACCATGATATTTCAGAGGCTCAAAACTTAGCCAAAGCGTATCCTCAAATTGTGGAAGAGATGAATGCACATTTTGTATCTGCGAGAACGGAAACTGCAAGATTCCCTTTTGGAGGGGTCATTCAAGATCATAAATCAATGAACAAACTAATTAAATAAAATGAGTAAATCACCTATGGATAACCATCGAATTGTGACAGGACAGTTGATTTTCTTAATACTAGTTATTCTATTGAGTGCCTGTCATTCGAATCTGAATGAAGTCATTATTACCTCACCCAATAATATAAATACAGTGAGCATTTTGATTGATGAAGGTAAGTTACTTTACCAGATAAATCATGAAAAAAAACTGATTGTTCTTCCCTCGAGACTGGGGTTTATTTTTAAAGATGGTTTATCCTTTTCAAATAGTTTTGAGATCGAGGGTACTCAATTCTCAAAAGTAGACGAAACCTGGCAGCAACCTTGGGGTTCGGTAAAGACGATTAGAAATCATTATCAGGAAGCGATCATTTCCCTTTCATCGTCAAGTGATCCAGAGAATCAAATGGATCTGATAGTAAGGGCTTATGATGACGGGATTGCCTTTAGATATTTTGTTCGAGATTTGAGAGATACCAAAACAGTGGTGATTCAGGATGAATTGACGGAGTTCAATCTTGCTGAAGATGCTCAATCATGGTGGATTAAGGCATATCAACCCAGTAGATATGAACAATTATATCAATCCACTAAAATATCATTGCTCGATACAGTTCATACCCCTTTGACCATGCGTTTTGAAGATGGGATACATGTGAGTATCCATGAGGCCGCCTTGACTGATTATTCTTCGATGCAAATTGCTGGAAGTGACAAATCAACGCATTTGAATTGTGATTTGGCCCCTTGGTCCAATGGAGATAAGGTACGAACAGTGGTGCCTTTTATGACACCTTGGCGAACCATTAAAATAGCCAATACAGCAGCTGATTTGTTGGCTTCACATCTTACGTTGAATTGTAATCCTGCCAATAAATTGGGTGAGGTATCATGGATCAAACCATCAAAATATATAGGCATTTGGTGGGGCATGATTGTGGGTAAGTGGACTTGGGGTGAGGGTCCAAGACATGGAGCTACCGTAGACAGAGCTAAAAAATATATCGATTTTGCGGCAAAAAATGGCTTCGATGAAGTATTGATTGAAGGGATATCCGCAGGCTTCACAGGATTATTTCCTGGAGACACGGTGACCACAAGCTTTACCGAAACAACTTCAGACTTTGACCTTGAACTCGTCCAGCATTATGCCAAGTCAAAAGGAGTTTCACTTCAATCCTATCAAGAGTCTAGTGCCAGTACGCGAAATTATTTAATCCAAGTTGATACAGCTTTTGCACAATTGAAATCATTGGGGATACAAAAGGCCAAAATTGGACACGTAGGAGCTATGTTGGATAAGAGTGAATATCATTACGGCCAGCATGGGGTTAATTATTATCGTGATGTGTTGACAAAGGCTGCGGAATATCAAGTAGCAGTTAATTTCCATGAACCCATTAAAGATACCGGAGAAAGAAGGACCTATCCCAATATGTTGACCCGAGAAGGAGCTAGAGGAATGGAGTACAATGCCTGGGGCAATGGAGGAAACCCTGTGGACCATGCTTCCATACTTTCATTTACCCGATTATTGGAATCTCCCATGGACTTCACCCCAGGTATTTTTGATTTGATGTATGAGAATTTTGATTTTGATAAGGGCGTTGAGTTTCCGGTGAAAATCACTTTACTTGATCAAGGGAATGCCTACACGAATATCAGGTATAAGGGATCAGAATCCTATTGGCAAAGTAAGCCTATGATGCGAGAATTAATTATTGAAGGAAAAGATACAACCTATCAATGGACTCTTACAGAAATGATGAAACCTGGCGAATGGGAATGGGGAATCAGCGTACATGATATTGCTACTGATAATAATAATACTTGGTTACTCAATATCTTAGGAAAGCCAAATCAAAAAATTCAGGTATCAAAGGAAGGTCAGGTCAAGGGAGATGTACTTATGACGCTTGCTGATCAAGGAATTGCTCCAAAAAATAGAATGAAAGCATCAAAAGAGGATTTGGAAGTAGTTTTTCCAAATGAGTTTGGCAAAACACAAAGAGTGAATACTACCTTAGCAAAACAGTTGGCCTATTATGTGGTAATCTATAGCCCCATTCAAATGGCTGCTGATTTCATTGAAAATTATGAGGATGTACCCGCATTTCAATTCATTAAAGATGTGCCCGTCGATTGGGATACTACTGTAGTTATTAATGGGGAAATAGGTGAGTACGTGACCATTGCCCGAAGGGATAGAAACAGCCAAGATTGGTATTTGGGATCGATTACCAATGAGGAAGCGAGGACATTCGATGTAGATCTTTCATTTTTAGATGCCAAAGGAGGATATACAGCTGAAATTTATGCTGACGGGCCGAAAGCCGATTGGGAATTAAATCCATACGAGATGAGTATTGGGAATGAGTCAGTGGGGACTTCCTATGAAATTAAATTGGCGCGCGGCGGAGGTCATGCGGTAAGATTTAAACATGAAGATTCAGAGTAGGAGCATGATTTATTTAAAGCATCTTTTATTATCCTTTTTTGATGGGAGCCATCAAAATGGCTCATTGGAGACTGGATTGCTCATGGTACACCTATTTATATCTCTGAAATATCAATCAATCAATCAAAACAAAATGATATGAAAAATTTACTCATGTTTCTATTTATATGTTCTTTATTATTTTCTTGTGGTCCTTCCATAAAATGGATGGATTTAAACCATAATGGGACCAAAGATCCCTATGAGGATATCGATCTGTCTTTTGATAAAAGAACCGCTGATTTGGTGAGTAAAATGACGCTTGACGAAAAGATTTCTCAAATGCAAAGAGAAGCTCCTGCGATTGAAAGACTGGGAATAACAAAATATTCTTGGGGCAACGAGGGACTTCATGGGGTTGCTTCATGGAAGAGTGGGGAGGGCTTTACTACGACTGTATTTCCTCAAAGCATAGGAATTGCCAGTACTTGGAATCCAGAACTGGTGAGTCAAGAGGCCAAGGTGATTTCTGATGAAGCAAGAGCCCTTGCCAACCAACTTGACAATACTAAATTTTTAAGTTTTTGGTCTCCGATGATTAATATGGCCAGAGATCCAAGGTGGGGTCGAACACAAGAAAGCTATGGTGAAGATCCACTGTTAGTAAGTGAAATAAGTAAAGCTTTTATTCAAGGCTTACAGGGTAAGGATCCCAAGTATATCAAAACTGCTGCCTCTATCAAACATTTTATTGCTAACAATGTAGATTATCAGCGGCATTATGGAAGCTCAAATATTAGTGAAAAACTTCTGAGAGACTATTATTTCCCTGCTTTTGAAGCAAATGTTTTGGAGTCCAACGTACAGATTGTCATGTCGGCTTACAATGCGTTAAATGAGGTACCCTGCAGCAGTAATGAGTGGCTACTTCAGGAGGTTTTACGTGATGATTGGGGATTTGAGGGTCATGTTGTATCGGATTGTGGCGCAATTTATAATATCCATGCCAACCATTTTTATGTGGATTCTCCTGAGAAAGGTGCTGCAAGCGCAGTTCTTGCAGGAACAGATCTCAATTGCGGTGGGATGTATACCACATATTTAGCTAAGGCAGTTGAGTTAGGACTACTCACCGAAATAGATGTAGATAAAGCAGTTAAAAGGATAATTACCACTGCCATGAGATTGGGGATGTTCGATCCCAAAGAGCAGGTTCCTTTTGCCCAAATCACCCCTGATATTATTGAACAAAACGCACATCAAGAATTGGCTAAAGAAGCAGCTTTACAGTCATTGGTACTGTTAAAAAACGAAAATAATTTTCTTCCCTTGTCCAAAAATTTAACTTCTATTGCCGTAATTGGTCCCAATGCCAATGAATGTATCTATGGAAATTACAGTGGCAAGCCTTCCAAAGGGATCACTCCGTTGGAAGGCATCCAAGAGATCGTTTCTCAAGAAACGCAGGTTAATTACGCCCAAGGATCGGCTATTCATGATTTCAATCTACCACCTGTGGAAAATGAGGCCTTTTTCTTGACACGGGATCGGAAGGAAAAGGGATTGAAAGCGGAGTTTTTTGATAATATGAAATTGCAGGGAAAACCTGTATTTACACGAATTGATAGCAACCTCGTGCATCAATGGTGGGATGAGAGCCAATTCCCATCAGAATTTGTTCCTGTAGATAAGTTTTCTGTGAGGTGGAAGGGGGTTATTGTTCCTCCAAAATCTACTGAATATATGTTCAGTGCTCGAAATACCGTAATGAGCAGTGACGATGACAAGGGAATTCGAATTTATCTGGATAATGAAATTATTTTGGATCAGTGGACCTCTCATGTGGGATGGGAGACGGGAATAACCAAAAAATTAGAGGCTGGGAAAGCGTATGATTTTAGAGTTGAATATATAGACGATATTGATTGGGCAGCAGTAACCATAGGTTGGAAGCCACTTGAAGACAATTTATTGCAAGAGGCAATAGAAGTAGCCAAAAAATCTGATGCCGTAATTATAGTGCTGGGGTCAAGAAACGATACTGAGGGGGAACACCTTGACAGGCAGTCGCTTGATTTGCTTCCAGAGCAGGAGGAGTTGCTTCAGAAAATTTATGAGGTCAACCCCAACATCGTATTGACTTTAGTCAATGGAAGCCCCATATCGGTAAATTGGGCAGATGAGAACATACCTGCTATTGTAGAGGCTTGGTATCCTGGTCAAGCACAGGGAGTGGCCATAGCCGAGGTGTTATTTGGAGATTACAATCCAGGCGGAAAATTACCAATAACCATTCCCAAAGCAGCTAGTGATTTGCCTGCATTTGAGGATTATGATATCACCAAAGGTAAAACTTATATGTACCAGCGTATCGAACCCCTCTATCCCTTTGGATTTGGGCTTAGTTATACAGATTTTGAAGTTTCAAATGAATCATTACTAAAGCAACAACTATCCAAAGATGAAGTGATCGAGATATCTTTTGACCTCAAAAACATGGGTTCTATGCAAGGCAGTGAAGTGGTGCAACTCTACATCCGTAAAAATGATGAAGCACGAGATAATCCTATAAAAATACTAAAAGCATTTGAGCGCGTTTTTTTAGCCGAAGGAGAAAAGCAAAGAATAACCTTAAGTTTCCCTATCAAGGAACTCGCCCGTTATGATCTTGAGTTTGATAAATTTACTGTAGTTAATGGGAGCTATGATTTTATGGTCGGTAACTCCAGTACTAATTTTTATTTCAAAAAAACCCTAGAAATTATTGAATAGGAATTTGGGTCAAAAGGGATATTCAAAAAGAGGAGGAAAATATGAAAAATAAAAAGAAAATAAAATATTTAAATAAAAAGTTGAGATTAAATCTATTGTTTATTTTGTTTTTATTCTGTGCCACCTCAGGGCATGCACAAACAAGTTATTTCGAAACATCCACACCTGAAGCACAAGGAATGTCTTCATTAAATATATTGAAGTTTATTGAACGGTTGGAGGCAGAAATAGACGCAGCACATAGCTTTATGATTATCAGGCATGGTAAATTAGTTTCACAAGGCTGGTGGGATCCCTATCAAGCTACTTCATCACATAACATGATGTCTTTGAGTAAAAGCTTTGTCTCAACAGCCGTTGGATTCGCAGTTCAAGAGCAGCGCATTTCATTGGACGATTTGGTCATTTCTTTTTTTCCAGATAGAGTACCAGATACGTTGTCTTGGCAATTGAAAGAGATGCGCATTCGAGATTTGTTAACTATGAATACGGGACATCGAAGTGAACCGTTGCCTTTTAGGAAAATTAAAAGTGGTTATGAAGAAATAACGAGTGATTGGATTAAGTATTTTTTATCTCATGAAGTTGAATTTATGCCCGGAACGCATTTTTTATATAATTCCATGGCTAGTTATATGCTGTCTGCAATCATTCAAAAAGTGACAGGCGAAAAACTTGTAGATTATTTGGATAGCCGTTTTTTTCAGCCGTTGGAAATTATAAAACCAGAATGGAAAAGTGGCCCTATGGGGATTAACATAGGAGGTTGGGGTTTGAGTATTACCACTGAGGATATCGCTAAGCTAGGCCAATTTTATTTACAAAAGGGGCAATGGGAAGGGAAGCAACTTTTATCTGAAAATTGGATTGAACTGGCCACTAGTAAACAAGCATCCAGTGGTAGTAATCCAAACAATGACTGGGCCCAAGGTTATGGATTTCAATTTTGGCGTTCTAGGCATGACAGTTTTCGTGCAGATGGTACTTTTGGTCAATTTTGTTTGGTGTTGCCCCAATATAATCTAGTGATAGCTACGACTGCAGGAGTCTATAATATGGGACAAATCATGAATATTGCTTGGGAGACTTTATTACCGGGACTTCAAGAGATTGCCTTGCCAAATGATACCAAAAACTATCAAATTTTGAATAATAAACTTGATGCGCTGCAACTACCTAAAATTTCAGGTAATAAGGGCAGTTCAGTATATGGCAAAAAGTCTTCTGCTTATCTACTCAATGAAAATCCTTTAGGAGCCAATAGGATTAAATTGAATTTAAAAGGGGTTAATCATAGTATTGAGATAACATATGATGACAAAAAGCAAATGATTAGAATAGGTTCCGACAAATACCTAAAAAATATGCTGCTCTTGAAACCTCCCTTCACAGAAGGGTTGGACTATCTTGATGGGCAAGCATTAAATATTGCAGCAAATGGAGCTTGGATTAGTCCAAAGCAATATTTGTTAAGAATCTACTTTTATGAGTCTACCGCTAGTGTGGACTATATATTTAATTTTGAGGACAATGAATTTTTTTGGGAAACTAAATTTAACCATATTGGATATACCTCTAAAAAGGGAGTTTTCCCTATCACTGGACAAAAAGTAGAGCAACATTAATTTTCATATAATTATGATTAAGCTCTTTATTAAATATTCAATTTTCGGATTATTGGTTTCCAATCAATGCCACTCAATAGCACAAGCAGTTCCAAAATGGGAAAACATTAATTATGTAGGAGATGATGATTTGGGTCATCTATTAGACATTTATCTTCCTTCTCAAGGAGCGGGCCCCTTTCCAACAGTAGTAACGATCGCAGGGAGCGCTTGGACAGATAATAATAATAAGTTTTGGGCTTATAAATATGGTGAACAGGGTGAGGATCTGTTAAAAAATGGATTTGCTGTAGTTTCAATGAATCACAGGTCTTCCTATTGTAGTAATTTTCCTGCTCAAATTCATGATGTTAAAGCAGCGGTGAGGTTTATAAGAGGTAACGCAGAAAGATTCAATCTCAATAAAAAATTTATTGGGATCATGGGATATTCCTCTGGAGGCCATCTGGCTGCCTTGATGGGTACCAGCGGGGGTCTTGATCAGGTGGCTGAAGGAGATAAAGAAATATCAATTGAAGGTCAATTGGGCAATTTCTTAGGTGAAAGTAGCCATGTGGATGCAGTGGTAGATTGGTATGGTCCTACAAATTTTATGGTTAGCTGTACTGAGGATTGGAATGGCGATGCAACCAATCGAATGAGATTTTTAGGGGGAAGTCTTGAAAAAAATAAGGACTTAGGAGCATTGGCAAATCCAATCAAATATGTGGATGAAAAGGATCCTCCATTTCTTATCATGCATGGTACCCTTGATAAGGTAGTTCCTATTTGTCAAAGTGAATTACTTTATGAAAAGCTCATGTCAAATGGGAGCGAAGTAAAATTTATTCCTGTTCAAGGGGGGAATCATGATTATCCAAGTTGGCAATATGATGTTAAATCAGAGACCGTAAATTTTTTCAAAAGCAGATATTTCATCAAAACAGAAAAAATTGATTGACTTTAATATGTTTAGACTTAAGTATTTCATTTTTATGCTATCGACTGATTTGATTTCGCTATCGCAGACAGAAATAATGACCGCATTTTTCACGAATGGGGCAAAAAATATTAAATGAATTTTTTATGAAAAAAATAAATTTATCTCTCATCATTTTAGTTGCCGTTGTTATCAGCTTATATATTTTTTTGAAGCCTAAAAAACAATCGGAGCCAAATATTGTACTTATTTTCACAGACGATCAAGGATATGGAGACTTAAGCAGTTATGGATCTGAGACTATTTATACACCCCATTTGGATGCATTAGCTAAAAGGGGCATGCGATTCACAGACTTCCATGTTGCCTCTTCAGTATGCACTCCTTCAAGGGCAGCCTTGCTCACGGGCTGTTACCCTGATCGTGTGGGTTTGCCCAACGTACTTTTTCCGAATGGAGCGTGGGGGAGTAATCCTAATGTTGGCTTAAATCCTGATGAAGAAACGATAGCGGAACTCTTAAAACAAAAGGGATATACCACAGCGATGGCAGGCAAATGGCATTTAGGTCATAAGCAAAAATTCTTACCCCTTCAACACGGTTTTGATAGCTACCTTGGTGTGCCTTATTCTAATGATATGAGTAAAGGAGAACTGCCCTTAGTCAAGGATAATAAAGTGGTGGAAGTAGATATTGATCAATCGCTGTTGACCCAACGATATACGGAGTTTGGTATTGATTTCATTAAAAGTCAGGCAGGTAAAGCGCCCTTTTTTCTTTACCTAGCTCATACCATGCCTCATATTCCAATTGCCGCATCAACCAATTTTGAGGGGACTTCAAAAGGAGGCCTTTATGGCGATGTGATTGAAGAAATAGACGGATCAGTAGGGGCGATTATCCAAGAGTTAAAAGACCAAGGGTTACTGGAAAACACTTTAGTCATTTTCACTTCTGATAACGGGCCTTGGCTTTCTTATGGCAACCATGGGGGCAGTGCTGGAGTATTGCGTGGGGGAAAGTTTGATGCTTGGGAAGGCGGCTTTAGAGTTCCGGCTATTATGTCTTGGCCAGGAGTAATACCGCCCGAAAGCGTAAATAATGATTTAATCCATACAATGGATATTTTGCCTACATTGATTGCGATAACAGATGCTCGGCTTCCTGAAAATAAAATTGATGGGCAAAATGTCTTATCAAGTCTCCAAGGGAAAAAAACGAACGAATTACAAAAACGAATTTTTTATTATTTTGGAGGAAGTAAGATCAAAGCTGTTCGTAAAGGTGAGTGGAAGTATGTAGTTGGACACAAGGGAGGTATCGTTATCGAACGAGGAATAGATGGTATTAATGGGAAAACAAAAGAGGTCTATCACGAGGAGGCACTCTATAATTTAATTAGTGATATTTCAGAACAGGATAACCTTATAACTCAATTTCCTGAGCGGGCAGCTAGTTTGAAAAAAGCGGGTGAGACTTTTGAATTAAAAATAAAAGCCGAGGCCCGTCCCATCGGTATTGATGAGTAGTAAATATGGCATATAGTTCAAACAGTAATTTCAATACATGTTTTTTTTATCTCATAGGGCTTCTATGTTTGATGAGTCTGGGATGCAGTCATCAAAAGGGGGAGTTAAGAGTGGCAGATATATTCACCGATCACATGGTGTTGCAGCAAGAGGCAGATGCACCTATTTGGGGCTGGGCCAGGCCCAATACTGCGGTTACCATTGCTACACCGTGGAGTGATCAAATCCGTACTTACAGTAATGATTCAGGTAAATGGAAAACGACGATTAGAACACCAAAAACAGATGCCCAACCTCAATGGCTAAAAATCTCGTCTGTAGATTCAACAATTTTTCTCAGCGATGTATTATTAGGCGAGGTGTGGGTAGGGTCAGGACAATCCAATATGGAAATGCCAATGAACGGATGGATAGACCGAGGGGATTCCTTGTATGATTCACAAAATGAAATTAAGAATGCAAATTATCCCAAAATTAGATTATTCCGCGTAAAAAAAGTACAAACCTATGAGTCACTTGAACAATTAGACGGCAGTTGGACCATTTGTGCTCCTGAGACCGTGCCAAATTTTTCTGCTGTTTTGTATTTTTTCGGCCGAGAGCTGCATGAAAATATAGAAACGCCTATTGGATTGATCGATGCGAGTTGGGATGGTTCTTCTGCTCAAGCTTGGGTTGCACCTGATTATTTGGAGAAAATAAAGGGTTTTGAAAAAGCAAAAGATAAATTAACACTGACTGCTCGCGAATTTGAGCCCTTCAATGATTGGGTAGATGAGATGAAGCAAATTCCAAGAGACGAATTGATTGGAGCAGCAGCCTTCCGTTTTGAAAGTGATAAAACAAAACCCTACGCAAACTTAAACTATAACGATTCAGCATGGGACACGGTCTCTCATACTAATCTCTCAAAAGTCTTTGGTGATGATTTTGAGAGCTATGATTTTGACGGCTATGATATTAATGGTGTGGTTTGGTTCCGTCAAGAATTTCAATATTCAGAGGATATTCGTTCAGATAGTTTAGCCCTATTTTTAGGGCCCATAAAACACTTAAATAGTACTTTTTTGAATGGGAAATTGATTGGAAGAAAAGAGCATTGGGGATCTAATCAAGGTGATGTAGTCTATAAAATATCCTCAAAAGAGCTCAAAAAAGGTAAAAACATATTAGCTGTTCGAGTCATCGATGTTTGGGGAACGGCAGGATTTAAAAAAGGAGTGACTCCCAAGATATTAAATGATCAAAATGAGGAGCTCATCGTATTGCAGGATTATTGGAAATTTAAGCGTTCCGCCATACTTTTTAATAGCACTTTTTATGTCATTGGCGATGACGAACAAGTGAGAGAATTATCTCTTAGAATGACTGTTTTTACACCCTCATCTATGTACAATGGAATGATTGCCCCATTGATTCCTTTTGCTATTAAAGGGGCTATATGGTACCAAGGAGAAACCAATGTTTCTCGATCTTTTTTGTATAAAAGCATATTCCCAGCCGTTTTTAACAGTTGGAGGTCTCATTGGGGGCAAGGAGATTTTCCTTTTTACTATGCTCAGTTGTCATCATATGGGGGTTTTAGTCATGAGGTTACCCAATTAAGGGAGGCGCAACTTTTTACATTAAAAGAAAAAAATGTGGGAATGGCGGTAACTATTGATATTGGGGATAATGATAAAATACATACCCACAATAAACAAGACGTGGGCAAACGACTGGCATTATGGGCACGCGCTAAAGACTATGGAGATACGTCTTTGGTATATTCTGGTCCCTTGTACAAAGAGGTGACTTTTGACGGTGCTCATGCCATCATTTCTTTTGATCATGTGGGCAGTGGGTTAGATACCACAAAGAAGCTGGTGCATTTTGAAATGGCAGGATCAGATAAGGTATTTTATCCAGCAGAGGCCCACATCGTAAACAATCAAGTGATTGCTTGGACCGATCAGGTCAAAACGCCCATTTTTGTGCGGTATGCTTGGCTTCCTTATGTAGAAGCGAATTTGTTTAATTTAGAAGGGCTGCCTGCCGCACCTTTTAGAAACTATACTAATCATGAAGAATAATAGACAATCAATCCTTAATTTATCAGTAGTCGTTTTTTTGCTATTGATGATGGGGTGTCAAAAAAAACTTAATGAATCCATCGAATCAAAAGAAAAAATTAATGTTTTGTGGTTGGTAGCTGAAGATTTGGGACCCTACATTCCTCCCTTTGGAGATTCAACGATTAAAACCCCTCATTTGAGTCGCTTAGCAGCTGAAGGAGTGAGGTATAACAATGTTTTTAGTGTATCAGGTGTATGTTCTCCAAGCCGTGCGGCATTGGCTACTGGGATGTATCCTTCGAGTATCGGAGCACATCATATGCGCACCTTATACCAACAACCAGCAGCCAAAAAAATGGGGATCATCAATTATGAGGTAGTCTTGCCAGCAGAGGTAAAAATGGTCAGTGAGATTTTACGTGAAAATGGATATTACACCACCAATAACGCCAAAGAGGATTATCAGTTTTTCCCCTCTCAAATGGCATGGGATGAATCTAGTAATTATGCACACTGGCAAAACCGACCGATCGGTAAACCGTTTTATTCCATGTTTAGCTTCATGGTTACTCACGAATCTAGTTTATGGAATCCTGTTGGGAAAATACATGATTTGGAGGTCTTTCCTCCTGAAAGAGAAATGAAAAGTTGGTGGAAGCAATTTGAAAATAAATTCTTACCCTTGGTCGACGAGGATCTTCCCGTAGTCATTCCACCTTATCTTCCCAATACAGACAAAGTGGTAAATGACGTTAGAAGGATGTATTCAAATATATCCCGCATGGATGATCATGTCGGAAATATATTGACTCAACTGGAGGAAGATGATTTATTGGAAAATACCATTATCGTGTGGTTTACCGATCATGGAGGTCCTCTGCCAAGACAAAAGAGGTTGTTGTATGATGCAGGCTTACAGGTACCCATGATTGTAAGATATCCCAACAAATTTCGTTCGGGTGAAATCGATAACAGACTGATCAGTTTTGTGGATTTTGCTCCGACCTTATTGTCTATGACTGAGATAAAACCCCCTGAATATATGCAAGGCCTTGCTTTTGAAGGAAAGTTCAAAGTTGCTGACGAAAGAAAATTTATCCATGCAGCAGCAGACAGATTTGATGAGACTTATGATATGATTCGAGCCGTTCGAGACAAAAGGTTCAAATATTTAAAGAATTTCCAACCGCAGAAGCCTTATTACTTACCCTTGGCATACCGTGAAAAGATGGCCAGTATGCAGGAGTTGTTGCGTTTAAATTTGATCGATTCATTGAATGAAGAACAAGCCTTATGGTTTCGTAAAACCAAACCTAATGAAGAACTGTTTGATACGCATGCGGATCCCCATGAATTAAATAATTTAGCCGAGGATCCTCAATTTTCGGGAATATTGAGTGAACTAAGGAGGGAGTGTGAAACATGGATGCATGATGTTTCAGATATGGGACACATCCCTGAACAAGAATTAATCAATACCTTTTGGCCTGATAAAATTCAACCCTTAACAGCTAATCCGGTACTTAATGTTGAAAATGGGGAATTACAAATAACCTGTCAAACTGAGGGGGCTTCGATAGGCTATAAACGGCTCCAAGATTTGAAAGAGGGGCTGGGTTGGCAGATTTACACAGCGCCAATAGGCGTAGATCAAGAAGAGCCCATTTTGGTCATTGCGCACCGCATTGGATTTGCTCCAAGCGATACACTTCAATGGAATTAAAAATGAAACTAAAAGAGTGGACAAAGTATTTCTTTCTTCTAGTGTTTTTGCTAGTATTATTCTCTTGTAATTCGCAGAATACAATCAAAGAAAATGCCCCAAATATTATCCTTATTATGGCAGACGATTGGAGCTACCCTCATGCGGGATTTTATGGAGATAGTTCTGTGAGGACGCCAACCATGGATCGGTTAGCCCAGGAAGGTGTCGTTTTTGAACAGGCCTTTGTTTCGGCCCCCTCATGCACCCCTTCAAGAGCTGCTGTACTTTCTGGTCAACATTTTTGGAGATTGGGAGAAGGAGCCAATTTATTTGGAAGATTGCCTGCTGAAGTTCCGCTTTACACGCGCATAATGAAGGATGCTGGCTATGCTGTAGGGTTTGCAGATAAAGGTTGGGGTCCTGGTTCACACGATCATTTACCCATAAACCCAGCAGGAGCATATTTCGAATCCTTCAAGGATTTTACTGGACAAGTAGTCCCCGATCAACCCTTTTGTTTTTGGTTTGGAAGTTATAATCCGCATAGAGGTTATGAGGAAGGTTCCGGAAGACAAGTGGGTGTGGATATTTCCAAAATATCGCTACCCAAGGTATATCCAGAAAGTGACGTGGTTCGATCTGATATGGCAGACTACCTAAAGGAGGTACAGGATTTAGACGACGAAGTCACCCAACTAGTCAACCATTTAACATCTAAAGGACTCCTTGATAATACCATCATCATCGTAACCAGTGACAACGGTATGCCTTTCCCCAGAGCAAAGGGAAATTTATATGATTTGGGGACACGTGTGCCCTTGATCATATGGTCTGGAAAGAATGTTAAGCAAGCAGTAGCTCGAAACAATCAACTCATCAGCCTGACCGATTTAGCACCTACGTTTTTGGATTGGGCCGGATTGGAAATTCCAAAAGGAATGACAGGTAAGAGTTTGGTTAAATTGTTGGAAGACTCTTCTTATAAACTCAGAGAAGCAGTTTTTTTTGGTCGCGAACGTCATGTACCTGGACAAGAAAACGGAGACTGGGGAGGTTATCCCATGCGGGCTATTCGAACACAGGAATACCTATTGATCAAAAATTTTTCTCCTGATAGATGGCCTGCAGGCACGCCTAATTATGAAGAAGCTTCTTTTTTCCCTTCTTACTATTCAGATATAGATGGAGGGCCTACTAGAGCATACATGATCCATCATCAGAAAGATGATATGGAGCATCAGCGATTGTTTGAAAAAGCCTTTGGCAAAAGACCAGCCTTCGAGTTGTATGATATCAAAAAGGACCCCTATCAGTTAGAAAACATTTTCGATAACCCTACATCTTCAGCCATCAAAATACAACTTCAAAACTTACTGAGTGCTGAATTAATTAAAACCAAAGATCCACGTCAAATCACAAATGGAGAAATTTTTGAACAAAATAATTATGATGGTGGCGCTCCTTTTCCCCCAGATTTTGTCAGACAAGGCAATCGGTATGCGACCTTAAGAATTGATAGCTTTCCTTCCAAATGGGTAATTCCAAGACCCATTGAGGTATTATTTCCAGTCAATGTTTCTTATAGTGACCGACTTCCGGTCATTTATATGCTTGACGGGCAGAACATATTTCATCCAAATAATGCAGGGTTTGGTAAGAAGGGATTAGAAAGAGGTTGGGATGTTGATTTTATTTTAGACAGTTTAAATGAGACAGGCTTTAACCAAAAGGCCATTATTGTAGGCGTTTTTAACACGGGCATAAGGCGTCGAGCTGAATACATGCCTGAAGAGCCTCGGGAAGAGGTATTGAGAAGGCTGAATTTAATGGGAGACGATTATTTCAGCAATATTCCTCTGCATTCTGATAATTATTTGAGATTTATGGTAGAGGAGTTAAAGCCTTATATCGATACTCATTTTAAAACATTAGCCGATCGGGAGCATACCTTTATTGCGGGCTCTAGTATGGGAGGCATGATTTCTGCTTACGCCATCAGTAAATACCCAGAAATATATGGTGGCGCTGCCTGTTTGTCTACGCACTGGCTACCCTTGGAGGGGGTATTTGTTGATTATTTTGAAAAAAACCTTCCAGATCCGACAACACATAAGCTGTACTTTGACTTTGGGACAAAAGGCCTTGATGCACGTTATGAGCCTTATCAAAAGGAAGTAGACCAAGCGATGCATCGTAAGGGGTACAAAAAGGGTATAAATTGGATCACTAAAAAAGTTTCTGGAGCAGATCATAACGGAGCCGCTTGGCATCGACGGTTTCATGAGCCGTTAATTTTTTTATTATCAAATAATTAACGGATATACTAAACTATTTATAAAGGGATCTCTCAAATGCATGAGCTGTTGGGGTCGTACATCAAATGGAGCTGAGGTAGAAAGGTGTAATTATTTTTGGGTGATATAGGGCTTTACAATGCTGACCCAAAGTGCATACCCTTTCTCATTCAAATGTGTGCCATCATAAGTGAGCAAAGGGCTCATTAACCCATCTTCGGCAGCAAAATGTGGGTTAAGATCAATCAAATGATAAATTCCATCTGATTGATGTATTCTCATTGCGCTATTCACAATATTTACATTCTTATTGATGAAATCTTTCGCCGTTGGTAAGAGTGTTTGAACGTAAATCTGTGTATTGGGTAATTTTTCATGGAGCAAGGTCGTAATTTTAAGTAAATTTCCGACAACATAATCTGGTGAGGGGATTTCCTTTTGATAGTGCAGGTTAGATAAGTCATTGATGCCAATCATGACAAAAATGGACGTAGGTTTATATTTGATTAATTCTCCAAGTCTTAAAAGAACCCCATCAGTAACATCTCCAGAAATACCTCTATTCTCCGCATTATCAATGCCTAATTTAGCTCCCCAATCTTTACCTCCCTCAGTGATACTATTACCTATAAAAACGATATCCCCCATTGATAAGGGATGCTCCTTAAATTCTTTGATTCTCTCTTTATAATGATTTTCTGTCCATTCAGTATGGTATACTACAACAGTATTTTCTGGGGGATAAAGCAGCTCTAAGGTGGATTGGCTTACCGCATATTCAGTATCTATTATGAGGGTTAAAAAAAATAAAAAAGGATAGACTATTTTATCCATGATTAAGAATATATTGTTTTTTGTCAATCTAATGACGAATTATGGGGAACTTTCCCCCAATTGTATCTGACATTTTAGAGTCATATCTAAAAACAGTATTATTTAGGGGGAAAACACTTTAGATACGTCATGTAAATGAACAATATGAAAAAATATTTTCATTTATCTTTTTTTCTTCTGACTATTATTTCTTTCAGCTGTGGCTCTGATAAGGGTCCTGGTATTAATAAAGATAATTTACAAAAATATCTTCATGTCCCTTCTCCTTCTTGGCAAGATCAAATCCTCTATTTTATCGTGACCGATCGATTTATGGATGGAGATTCAACCAATAATGATCAAGGTGCAGGTGAGTATAAAAAAGGAGATGGGGCTTATTGGAATGGAGGGGATCTTAAAGGGATTACTCAAAAGATTAATTATATTCAAGAGCTAGGTGTAACAGGAGTTTGGATCACACCACCAGTAGCCAATCAATGGCGAAATCCACAACATACAGGAACTGGAAATCATGGATATTGGGCGAGTAGATTAGATCAAGTAGATAAACACTTAGGAGATTTAGGGGATTATAAGATGCTGTCGGCGACTTTGCACTCCAAAGGAATGTATCTTATTCAAGACGTCGTAGTAAATCATTTTGGAGATTTTTATACTTATGATGGGCCCTATGACCCAGAAGATGTATCAAAAAACTTTAAGCTGCATGACGTTGAACAGCCCATGCAATATCCTTTTAACCATAATGATGCCAGAGAAGAGGAAGACCGAGAACTGGGTATTTACCATTTTGCACCAAATTTCACTGACCATTCAGATACGATTCAAAAAACACAATTTCAATTTGCCGATTTGGATGACCTCAATACGTCCAATCCTTTGGTTCGTGATGCTTTGAGAGAGAATTTTGGCTACTGGATTACAGAGGTGGGGGTTGATGGATTTCGATTTGATACACCTCATATGGTCGAACATGATTTTTGGCATAGTTTTCTTCATAAAAAAGAGGGGGAGCATCTCGGTATTGATCTTTTGGCAAAGCAGCAGGGCAAGCAACATTTTTTAACTGCTGGAGAGGTTGCTTTTTTCCCCAAACCTTTTGATCATTCGGGAACGAAAGAAGCACGAAAATATTTAGGAACTAAGAACAAACCTGAAATGAATTCGATATTAAATTTTCCACTAAACACAGCTATTAACCGAGTTTTTATTGAGAAAAAACCTACCAGTACTCTCTCTTTCAGGATCAAGAGTATCCAAGAAAATTTTCAACGGTCTGATCAGTTGCTTAATTTCATTGATAATCATGATGCGCCTAGAATCCTCGCTAAATCTGATCGTCAGACCATGAGACAAGCATTGTTGTTCATCATGACCATTCCAGGAGTTCCTGTAATATATTATGGAACCGAACAAGAGTTAACCGGAATGCGTCAAACTATGTTTAAGGGGGGTGCGGGATCACCCGACCGCGATTATTTTGATACAGAAAGTGACTATTTTAAATTTGTTCAGAGCCTAGTAAAATTAAGAAAGACAAACGAAGTGTTTCGAAGAGGCCAACTTAAAGTAGTAAGAGACAATTCTTATGGTCCTGGAATATTCGTATACGAAATGAGATTAGATGATGTTTCTGCATTGATTTTGATTAATACTTCAGAAAAACTTCAATTGGTTGATGGATTAAGTGTACCCACATTTAATCCAGGAAATTATGTTTCCAAATACAGTATTGGAGCCCAAAATGAAATTTTATCGGTTTCCCATGATAGAATTATAGATATGATTTTAGAGGCTAAAAGTGCACAAGTTTATGTGAATACTGACCATTCGCAGACAAAGTTAGATTTGCATGGAACCATAGGGTTAAATAATGATTTTTCGGAAATTTTGACTACTTCAGCCATTCAATTAAGTGGAAAAGCAATGGGAGTCGAAAACATGGGTTTGGTAATAGATGGAGACTATGAGCATTTATTACCCATCACAAATAGGAATCAGAATAGCTGGTTCCACGATTTAAGCTTGAGTAATTTGATGAATGGAAAACACAGGATAACTGCGATTGGCTATGATGATAAGGGATCTTTAATAACCTCATCTAAATATTTTACTTTGGCCTTATCCACTAAACATTTATTCCATTTTGAGGATGAAATCCAAGATGACTACGGTCCCAATGGGGAATACACTTATCCTAGTCATAGAAGCTTTAGTCACCAACAAGATATAAAGGCTGTGGACGTCTCCCTTACCGGTAATAATCTAACCTTAGAAATTACTATGTCAGAAATCACTCAAATATGGATACCTCCAAATGGATTTGATCATGTGTTATTGAATATTTATATTGATATGCCCGATAAACAGGAAGGAGTGAAATCTTTACCTTTTCAAAATGCTTTTTTTCCTAATCAGGGTGAATGGGATTATCGATTTGCTTTGGGTGGCTTTGGAATAGAAGCATTTGAAGGTTATCCTCTAATTTCGGGTCCTGAAAAATTAGGAAAATCTATCATGACCCCATTTGTAAATGTTGATTATGAGCAAAATAAAATAAGTGTCACGCTTCCAGCTAAAATGTTGGGGAACCCGACTACATTGAAAAATACTAACCTATACATCAATACCTGGAGCGGAAGCGCCGCCTACCCTAGGACCATAGATAAGACGAGAACAACTTGGTCCTATGGGGGAGGGAATTCAAACAGTCCGAAAATAATGGATGATATTAACATAATCACATTGGAATGAGAACTAAACAATATCACTGGATGACAATCTTTGTCCTTTTTTGTGTTTGCTTTTTGGCCTGCAAGCCATCCGTAGAAGAGATCATCCCACCTAATTTTATCATCATCTTTGCCGATGATTTGGGTTACGGTGATTTGAGCAGTTTTGGGCATCCGACCATTCATACACCGCATCTTGATCAAATGGCCCATGAAGGGATGAAGTTGACACAATTCTACGTGGCCGCCTCGATATGTACTCCCAGTCGGGCAGGACTATTGACGGGTAAACTACCGGCTAAAATAGGAATGGCAGGGACGCGACGCGTTTTATTTCCAGATTCAAATGGAGGCCTTCCAACCACGGAGCCGACCATCGCAAGTATGCTCAACAATGCTGGTTATGCAACAGCATGTATTGGGAAATGGCATCTAGGCCATAAAAAAGAATTTTTACCTACCCAACATGGGTTTGATTATTATTTTGGTATACCTTATTCCAACGACATGTCACCACCTAACAATAATTGGGATTACGCCAAAGCGGCCTTTCCTCCATTGCCATTGATGGAAGGCACAGAAATTATTGAGTTGGAACCTGACCAAAGTCAATTGACGACAAGATACACCGACAAAGCGCTGGCATTCATCGATAAAAACAAAAATAAGCCATTTTTTCTCTACATACCGCAGACCTTTCCTCATGTACCTTTGTATGTGGACAGTCTTGATGCAGGAAAAAGTAAAAGGGGTCTTTATGGAGATGTGGTTCAAGTATTAGATAAGAGTGTAGGTGCCATTTTAGACAAACTAAAGAAACTAAATATTCATGAAAATACTTTTGTCATCTTCACAAGTGATAACGGTCCTTGGGGCTGGGTAGGAATTAATGGGGGTTCAGCTGGACTGCTAAGAGGGAAAAAAGGCTCGCCTTGGGAAGGGGGTTTTCGCGTGCCAACCATTGCTTGGATGCCGGGAACTATCGGTGAAAATAAGATTTTTGATGGGGTAGGGAGTACGCTTGACTTACTACCTACATTCCTAGGTATGGCAGGGGTTGACTATCAAAAAGAGGAGCTAGATGGGATAGATTTATCAGAAAGTTTTACCACAGGGAGAACCCTAGACCATCTCATTTACTATTACCAGCAACAAGAACTGATGGCCTTGCGGGCGGGTGCTTGGAAAATTTTCATAAAAAACCCAAATCCCTGGGGAGGTGAATTTACGGATGCTGATATGCCTCTATTGTACAACCTTGACCAAGATCCCTCAGAACAGTTTAATTTGGCTGATAAAAACGTTCGAAAGGTTAATGAAATGATGAATATTGTGAATCTTCATATTGAAAAAACAAAGATTAAGCTCTCTTTAATTGACTCAATAGCGCCAGCATATCAAGTCACCTACGATCGGTATCATTAACATTTTTTTTTGTCCCAAAAGTAAAAAATTATAGGTGTCTGATAGCCATAAATTTAGCGAGTCTATTCCATTTAAGAAGAAGCTAATCTGATGTGCTTTTTAAGTAGGCACTTCTGATCAACAGAAAACCTAATAAAACAAAAGGAATACTCAAGATCTGACCTTGGTTCAAGACAAAATTATTTCCAAAGGCGACATTATTTTCCTTAATGACCTCTTGTAAAATTCTTGATCCAAAAATAAATAATAGAAACAGACCCCAAATTAAGCCATGTGGAGTTTGATCCTTTTTTTTACTCCAAACGAGCATAAGTATTAAAAAGGTTAATAGACACACGGCTGCTTCGTAAAGTTGACTAGGATGCCTAACAATCCCATCCATTTTAAAATAACCTTTATATCCTTGACTTGTTTTTATAACATTCATTCGACCGTCTTCAGTATGGATTAAGGTGGGAATTTTTTGTTTTTTTAGCAGCAGAGGTTTCACGTTTTTTATAAGAATATTTGTTGCTTGTTCCAGGCTGGATATGCGTTCATAAAGTTGGATTTCAAGCGTAAGCTTTGGATGATTGGTATTCAAATTGGCATCTTGATCTATTATTGAAATCATTTTAACTGCGGGAATACGATTTTTTATTTCCTGAATTTTTGTTCCAACAAAAACAACTCCATAATTGGATCCTGTGGGGGTACCTATGATTTCACTATTCATGAAATTTCCGAATCTAATGAAGATGGATCCCAAAGCGACCACGATGGCCATACGATCTACAATTTGCAACCAACTGTGCCCTTGTCGATGATGTTTAGTGATTTGCCATTTTTTTCCTTTAAGTCCAATCTTATAAACATAAAAATAGAGGGCAATTAAGATTCCGATAGCACAACCATGAGAAGAAAGACCCCCTTCCCAAATTTTCAAAATATCGATGGGATTATTTAAATACTTAAAGGGTTCGTAAAAAACGACATGACCGATTCTTGCACCTATCACGGTGCCTACGATCATATATATGAGCAAAAAGTCTAAATTATTTTTAAATCTTTTTTCTGTTTTGTAAATAGATATGATCACAAAACGGCTAACAATGAATCCTAAAGCGAACAAAAAACTATACCAAAAGATGGTAAAACTGCCAAATCTGAGAAAAATGGGATTGGGATTCCAAATGATGTAGCTAAACAGATTCAAGGGGTCAATTAATTTTTTTATTATCTTCTATAAAATTCAAGTTATATATTTTCTAATAGAAGGAAATCTTTTTTTTCATTCTATTATTTTGGGGGATCGCTTCAAAAAAAACGTCCCTAACATGTAAATTAAAATTTTTGTTTTACATGTTCGATAGGTCTCATATTCCCGATATTTTTTTGCGTGTTTTAACATTTGAATCTTCTGAAAAAGATATCAAGGAGTTACAGTTATGGATTGATAAGCAGCCCGAAAATAGAGCGAAATTTAATGCCATACGTACCTATTGGTATGAAAACTTGCAAGAGAAGTCTCACGATAAAATGTTAAGTAATATAAAATCTAGAATTCAGGAAGATCAATTCCGAATGAATCCTATTTTGAAACCAACGCATAAAATAAATTCATATTTGACAAGGGCAATTAAAGTAGCAGCATCAGTGTTGCTTTTTGGGTTATTTGCTTACCTTTTTAATGTAGGCGTTACGACTGACTCAGTAAAAGATGAGGGGATTCAAGAATTAGTTACAAAAAAGAATCCTTATGGTCAGAAATCAACAATTTTTTTAAGTGATGGTTCTATTATTTATCTGAATTCAGGGAGTAGTGTCAATTATTTGAAGGGGTTCCAAAATGACAAAAGGGAAATTCAATTGATTGGAGAAGCTTATTTTGAGGTAGCGGAAGATGTTAATCGTCCCTTCACAGTTATTGCGCATGGAGTTGCGACAACTGCTTTAGGTACTATGTTTAATGTTAATGCTTATTCAAATAACGAAGTAACTGTTTCTTTAGCAGAAGGTAAAGTGCAAATTGAATTTCATAATGAACATGAAGAGTTTCAGGATCAATATCTAGTAGCTGGAGAGCAAGTGGCATACAATAGAGATTTAAAGACAATTAAAAGGGGAATTTTTAATCCTAAAATAAATGCTTGGAAAGATGGTGTGTTATTTTTTGAAAATGCAAGTCAAAAAGAGGTATTTGAAGCATTAGAATTGTGGTATGGATTAAGTTTCTTGATAAGTGAGCCTTTTAAAGAAGAATGGCGCATAAACGCAAGCTATGATAATCAAAATTTAGGTTGGGTTTTGGGATCATTGGGCTATATTCAAGGATTTGATTTCGAAATATTAGATAAAGAAGTATTGGTTAAAAATAAATGAAATAAAAATGTTCTCTTTTCAGATTTCTCAAAAAAAGATGCTCCCTCCCAAAATCTTACAATTTAGTATTCATCTAATATATGGGATGGCCCTTTTCATCTGGCTTTCCCAGGGGATAGTTTTGGCAAAAGTGAATAATAGGGCACAGAATAATAATTTTGAGAGTATTAAGAAAGTAAAAATTAATCTTATTTTAAAAGATGATGATATTAGATCAACCTTTAAAAAAATAGAAAATAAAACATCATTTGTATTTGCATATGATGAGAAAGATGTTGTTATGAATCGATCTTTCAATGTTTCTTATGTAGACCAAACTGTTTACACAGTACTGGTCGATATTGCAAAAAAGTCTAATTTGAATTTCCGACAGGTTAATCGAAGGATTAATGTTCAAAAGAGTACCTCAGAACAGAGATTAGATCCTGTTATCTCGAAACAAGAGCGGAGTGTATCAGGAATTGTATACGATGAATTGAATGAGGGATTACCAGGTGTCAATGTTGTAATTAAGGGCACTTCCTCAGGAACTATTACCGACTATGAAGGGAATTACCGACTAAATATTCCTGATGAAAACATTACTTTGGTATTTAGCGCCATTGGTTATGATGATCAAGAGATCTTGGTTGGTGCACGATCCGTAATTGATGTTACATTGGGCGTTAATGTAAAAGAGTTGGAGGAGGTTGTAGTGATGGGATATGGCACTCAGATTAAACGTAAAATGACCAGTTCCGTTTCTAGAGTTAATGTAGAGAAGTTAAATTCTGCTGCTACTAACTCATTTGAGGGGGGGTTACAGGGGATCGTTCCAGGAGTCCAAGTTACCACAAGTAGTGCTCTGGGAGGGTCTGCTATCCGGGTACGGATCAGAGGAACTTCCTCTGTGAGTGCAAATAGCGAGCCGCTATATGTTATAGATGGAATTCCCATTGAAAGTGGAGAAATAAGTACTTCTCAGCCCGGTGGGAGTATAAAAGAGTGGAACTTGCAGCAGGCAGCCAATACAAATGTATTGGCCAGTTTGAATCCAGCAGATATTGAATCGATGGAGGTTTTAAAAGATGCTGCAGCAGCAGCAATCTATGGATCTCGTGGAGCTAATGGCGTAGTCTTAATTACTACTAAAAATGGAAAAGCCGGAGTTACTAAGGTTACTGTGTCCGGCTCATTTGGGTTATCCGAGGCTACTAATAGGATCGGCCTGTTAAACGCGGAGCAGTATTTGACCCTAGCCAAGCAAGCTTGGTATAATTCTGGCTTTGATATAGCGGACTTTTGGAGTAACAGTGGTGTATTGGTGGATGGACTCACCCAAGAAGAAGCCGAGCGCACAGATACGGATTGGATTGATCAAGTCCTACAGGTAGGTAAGGTTGCCGATTATAATGTTTCTATTTCAGGAGGGAGTGACAAAACTACTTTTTACTTGAGTGCAAATATCAAAGATCAAACAACTATTTTAAGAGGAAATAAATATCAAAGGTTTGGTACACGTCTCAATGTTGACCATCAGATGAATGAAAAAATCTCTGTGGGTGGACGATTTATGTTAACTTATATCGATGATAAACAAGTTCCGACTAATTGGGCAGGGGGGGTAAGTAATGTTTCCGAAATGCTTCCCATTTGGCCAGTCAGGAAGGCGGATGGTAGCTATTTTAATGTTTCGGATGAGCATCCAGTGGCTGGAAACGATTTGCGAACCATCAATTTAAAGAGTAATCAAATTCTAGGTAATTGGTATTTGAAGTATAAAATTATAGAAGGGTTAAGCTTGAGGACTGAGTTAGGAAGTAATTTATTGTTCAATGATGATTTTCACTTTCGAGAGGGTCAAATTACTTCTCATGGGAGGTCTGTATCTTCTACTGTGAATGGGAAGCGTATGGGTTATAATTGGAAAAACATTTTAAATTATACCAAGATCAAGGGTCAGCACAGTATAGATTTACTAGGGGCCTCTGAAATACAATCCTATACATCAAAGTCAAATTCTGTATTCGGAGATACATTTATTAACTCCACACTTACCAGACCACAGGATGCGGCTATTATCAATGCTTCGAATGGTGAATCGAGTTATTCTTTTCTGTCTTACATAGGGCGTGTAAATTATGATTTTGCGGGGCGCTACTTGGTTTCTATGAGCTATCGGGCAGATGGATCTTCACGTTTTGGACCAGAAAATAGGTGGGGTTATTTTCCGGCGGTATCACTGGGTTGGGTGATAAGTGATGAAAATTTCTTCGCTCCCATAGGAAATGCTTTAACGTTCTTCAAGATGCGGTTGAGTTATGGATTAGTGGGTAATTCTGAAATAGGAGACTATTCTTATCTATCTACTTATGCTACCTCTACCTATAATGCCAATACAGGTTTGGGTCTGGCCAATGTTGGAGATGATAAATTGGGATGGGAGACAACTTCCCAGTTAAATGTCGGGATTTCTTTTGAGCTTTTTCAAGGACGGATCAGCGGAGAAGTAGACTATTACAACAAAACGACCAAGGACTTATTACTCCCTTTCCCAGTCTCTCAAATGTCTGGAGTTTCTTTGGTCACCAAAAATGCAGGGACTTTGACCAACAAGGGCTATGACATGATGCTTAGTTCTGTAAATATTGATGTGAATTCATTTCAGTGGTCAACTTCGGTTACGCTCAACTACAATGAAAATAGGGTAACGAGTCTTGGTGATGAACTTATTGAAAATGGAATCTCTGCAAGTCAGGGATTAGGGAGTATCTCTATTTTCCCAGGGTATCCAGTAGGTGTAAATCAACTGGTTGAGTGGGCAGGAGTGGACCAAGTAACGGGGGAAGATACCTATTTAGACCTAGAAGGGAATACATTAAGTTACAGTCAAGCAATTCAGGAATACGGGAGCTTTGCAAATTTCTCTCAAGAGAATAGAAAACCTATGGGCAATCCGTGGCCCAAATATACCGGAGGGGTTGAAAATAGATTTAGTTATAAAAAGTTTTATGGAAGCATTCTTTTCACCTTTGCTACGGGTCAAACCTATGAAGATGGGTATATGAAAGCTCTCACCCAACCCTTTGGAGGTAATAAATTAAATCCTCCAACACATCTGTTAAATGCATGGAGTTCTCCAGGGAGAGGTGGAGCTAATGTTTCTCAGCTTACGACAAGCAATGTTTTTTGGGAAGGGACTTCAGAACATTTATACAGTACGGATTATCTAAGATTAAGAGACTTAACCATAGGTTATAAAATTAGGACCAAGAGTTCGGTTGTGAAAGGCTTGGATCTATCCCTAAAAATGGTCAATGCGCTGACTTTTACAAAAGCCCCAGATTTTTTCTGGGATCCTGAATTTACAGGTGTAGTACAAGGTCGTCAATCGAACAATATTGGCGCTGGGGGTGCTTTTAAGCAGTCACCGCAAGCAAAATCAATAATTTTGGGTCTAGTTATTAATTTATAATTATGTTGAGGATGAAGAAGATAGTACTCATATTTGTTACAGCTGTTTTTTGGTCATGTGGAGATGATTTCTTGGATAATCCTCCTAATATTGGTTTAACGCCGGACAAATTAACAGACTTAGCATCGGCTGAGGCATTATTGTACGGTGCCTATGCACAGATTCGCCCCTTTGTAAGTCAATCAGCCCTATATTCTGCAGGGATGATGCGAGATATATTAAATAGAAATAGGGGAGAATATGATAATTTTTATGGCCATGAAATAAGTACCAATATGACTTCATGGCAATACACGTCCGCATTCCAAGCTTTGGGAACTATAAATAAGATTTTTTCAGATGACTTGGCAAATACTGCGGCTACAGAGGAGGAAAAGGCATCGGTACTTGCTGATGCACATTTTTTAAGGGCATTGATTTATTTTGATCTCAATAACTATTGGGGGGATCCTATCTCGGGTTATACCGTACCCTTACTTGAATTCCCTTTAGGTATCGATGACAGAGTTTCTTGTGCGACAACAGCCGATGCCATGGCATTTATAGAAACAGAAATTGAATCTGCCAGAACGAATTTTCAAGTGGCCTCGGCGGGTATATCTAATTATTATGCAGCCACTGCATTGGCAGCAAGAATTTATTTTTATCATGAAAAATATGATTTAGCCTACGCCCGTGCTGATGAGGTAATTAATAGTAATCAATTCTCTTTAGAATCTGATGTATCAGAAGTTTTTGTAGCGCCGGGAAATTCAAATGAAATTATTTTTAAAATCATGTTTAATTCGGTAGATGGATCCGGAGTAAGTCCTTCTGCTCGTATTTTTGAAGCTTACCAAAACTCGGCCACTAATGGGTTTTATAGCTTAAACCCTAATGGTGTTGCCGCTGGGCTGATCATGGATGAAACAGATGCACGCTATACAAGTCTTTATTCTGCTGACGATAATTACGTTTATGTTGAGAAATATTCTACGGATCAAATGCATTATCAATACATTCGATTAGCGGAGATGTATTTGACGCGAGCAGAGGCAGATATCATGGTCAATGGATCCGTAAATCAGCAAGATGTTGATGATATAAATGTATTAAGAAATAGGGCTAAACCCTCCTCAGTATTGACTTCTATTCCTACAAAGGATCAAACTCTTGATTTAATTTTTGAGGACCGAATCAAAGAATTAGCTTTTGAATTGGGGGATCATTTTTTGAATACTAAGCGTTTGAAATTAGGCATTATAAAGACGGAAGATGAAGGGGAGGGCTTCAAAACCTATGCAGAGTGGATCGAATTATTGTTGTACCCATTTCCAGCCACCGAAGTAGATATACATGGTTTAACCAGATCAGGGAATTAATGAACATAATAAAAATTATTAGCATATTGAGTATTTTATTTTTTATCAGTTGTGATGAAAAATGGCCTGTTAATGAGGAGTTATTGAATAGTGCGTCAACTGATATCTCAGGCTCCTGGTCAATTTCTAAAGTTGAACAAAATGATATAGACATCTCAGATAACTATGATTTTAATTCATTTGAAATTTACTTAAACTATGTTAATGGCATGCCATCTGATTTTACAATAAACTCTGAGATTTCCATACCATTTCCAACCGCTCACAATACGGGCTCATGGCATTTTGATAATGAGTTATATCCCAGTAAAATTTATTTTGTGAATGGAGATACTGCTGTATCCGAAATGGATCAACCCCTATTTGTTATTGGAAATGAGGAACTTCATATGGCGTTTAATTTGGGATGCAGTGATGTTTCATATGTTTATTATCTAACTAAAAACAATACATTGTGAGAGTCATGAATCGGATCATTAATAAGATAGCTGATCGAAAATTTTGGAGCCCCTATTTAACGAGTGCGGTAGTTATTCTCATTGCATTGTTTTTGACAAGATGCTTTGATATTATTTCTTTCACGCAACCTGAATCAGCGATTGCCGGGGAGACCATTTCAATTACATTGGACATTGAAGTGTTAGAAGATCCTTTTAATCCAGGAAGTGTGGGAGGGACAATGCCTGTGGTTGGATTTTTAGCACCAAAATCATGGAACACAGGAGCAAATACCGTTATAAATATTACGAGTGATGTTTATAATAGTACGCTGACCCCAATGATTGAGGGTGCCATTGAGTCCAAAGGAGGTAAACCATGGTCAGAAACGCTGGAATTTATGTATGGAACAGGAGAAAACTACGATCCTACAAAAATGGAATGGGTAATGTTTATGGCAGATACACCATATGATCATAATCCAGCTTCACTTCCTATATATGGGACGGTACATATTGAAACCATTGCAGGCCCTGACAATATGATTGCTCAGTTGGGGTATTTCATAGGGGAAAATGACAATGGTATTTGGGAGTTAAATCAAAATCAAGATTTTAGATTGGGTACATGTATTGAGATCACCGGGGGTGATGGGGTTACAGTCAATTATTGTGGACCAGCGCCGTCACCCGGTACTGCTGTGGTTACCCCTGACATTTTTAGTTATAACGATCTATTGAAGATAGATTTTGATGCTTCTATTGGAGAAAATGATCAAGTTACCAAACTGAGTGGCGCCAGCTTTGTTTATTTATGTGCGGAGGCCACATTAAGTGATGGAACTACTATATCTGTCTGTGATAAATCGGATAAAACAGCGCTGAAATTTATTGGAGATGACATCTGGCAATTTATTATCTGGCCGAATGATTTTTTTGACTTAGAGGTCTCTTCAGAAATTACTGAGATTACTTACAATTTTCAAGATCAAAATGGATCAAATATAGTCAAAGATTTTGCTACTGGGGAAGATTTCATCTTGGCGGCATCATGTCGATAAAGTATTAAAACTTTTATTTTAAACTTATGAAATTCTTTTTAAGACACGTCATTCTCTTTGTTTCTTTCTCATCAATAGCCCAAACCTTTACCAATCCCATTTTACCTGGGGCCTATCCCGATCCTTCTATTTGTTTGGTAGATGGAGATTTTTATCTGGTCAACTCTTCCTTTGAGTATTTTCCTGGGTTGCCCATTCACAAGAGCAAGGACTTGGTGAATTGGGAGTTGATAGGTTACGGGCTCGATAGAGAGGACCAATGCAATGGAACCAACAATCTGGTCGATGTACAAAGTAATGGGGGCATTCATGCGCCCACCATACGTTATCATGAAGGCATTTTTTATATCATCACGACCAATATTTATAGTCCTGTTGAGGGGCCTACGCAGTTCATTAACTTTATCATTACCGCTGAAGATCCTGCGGGTTCATGGTCCGAACCCCACATCATTGAGGGAGCACCGGGTATAGATCCTGATCTATTTTTTGATGATGATGGGAAGGTATGGTTTGTCGGCACCCATGATAAAGGGGATAAGAATGCCAATGGCATAGGTGAACTATGGGTGCAGGAATTGGATCTTGCCAAATGGCAACTTAAAGGTGAAAGAACCTCCGTTTGGACAGGGGCGTGTGGAGGCTGTTGTTTGGAAGGGCCTCATATGTACAAAAAAGAGGGGACTTATTACCTGATGGCCGCAGAGGGAGGAACTTCTTACAATCATGCGGTAATGATTGCTGCCAGTGATAAAATTACTGGGCCTTATGATTCCAATCCCAGAAATCCGATTCTTACCTCGAGACATTTGTCTAAGGACAATTGGGTACACAGCACGGGTCATGCCGATTTGGTTAATGTTCCCGATGGACGATGGTTCATGGTTGCATTGGGTAAGCGAGGGGATGAGCAACGAGAATCTAATATGGGCAGAGAGACCCATTTAATTCCTATCTCTTGGGAAAAAGCAACCGTCCGATGGCAACAAGTGAGTGACAATGAATGGGCGCCCGTCACGTATGATTTTCCCGTTGCAGCACCTGAAACCGGTAAGGTGGAGCGGATTAATCCCATGCCTTTTATGCAAACCCGCCAATATCAGAAGGATGCCTTTAATGATAATTTTGAAGAATCTAAATTAAATTTAGAGTGGAATTTTAGAAGGGTACCCCAAGCCAATACCTTTTCATTAGCTGCGCGCTCGGGGTATTTAAGGTTATATGCCAAGCCAGAGGTCATTGAAAATAGGGTACAGGCTAGTTTGATGGGTTTTAGACAGCGGGAAAGTGATTTTGAATATACTGCTAGCCTCTACTATCAACCCAAAAAAGAGGGCGAAGAGGCAGGCATGAGCCTTTTTCAAAAAGATAATAATTATATCAATTTTACCTTAACTAAAGAACAAGGGCTGATGGTGCTTAAGGTGATATTAAAAGATCCTAAAGAGGATTCAAGAATCTTGAGGCAAGAAATTTTATCCAATTATGAGGGAGAGATTATGTTAAGAGTGATTTCAAAAGATCATCAATATCAATATCAATATTCTCTTGATCAAGGTCGGGAGTACATTATATTTATGAGTTCAAAGGGAGATTTAATTTTAAGCCATCGAACGGGCTCATATACCGGTGCTTATTTAGGCTTGTATGCTACAGGGAATGGCAAGAGTACCAAAGCTTTTATGGATGTAGACTGGGTATTTTATCAGGGATTCCCTAGATCTTAACTTTCTTTAACAATTAAATCTCGACACTTGACCTTCTGCGACCCTGTTTTCTTTTAAAGTATCCTTCGATATTTTAAATTTGAATTTCAGTGGGGACACGTAAAACTATTCATTTGATATTTTTTGTTTTCCTAGCGCTACATTTGCCGTCGGTATGAATATGGTTAAAGTTATATTGTTAAGTTTTATAGGCCTGTTGGGGCTTTCATCAACGGCTTATAGCCAAGAGGTAGCGATAAGGTTGGGTCCTGATCAATTTGCCATCAATCAACTTTGGACCATTACCATTACGGTGCAAAACGAACGCTTACGTAATTACAGCAACTTTCCAGAAATTCAAGGGTTGGTAAAAAGGGGTACTTCCTCTTCCTCTTCAACAAATTATGTCAACGGTAAGATGAGTTCATCCCAAAGCATCATCCAGAATTATCAAGCCATGAGTGAGGCCACGGTGGTCGTTCCTGATTTTGATATAACGATAAACAATCAATCATTTTCAGTGAAAGGGAAAAGCATAATAGCAACATCTCCTACCCAACAGCGCAGGTCCAATTTTCAAGACCCCTTTCAAGATGTTTTCAGACAAAAAGCACCTTCTGAATTTATAGAAGTTGAAGCGGATGCTTTCCTTGCGTTGACCACGGATAAAAATGAAATTTATCTAGGGGAGGGCATTACCACTACTTTGGCTTTTTATGTAGCAGCCGCCAATCGTGCCGATATGAAATTTTATGATTTGGGTGCCCAAATAACAGAAATTATCAAGCAAATAAAACCTGAAAATTCTTGGGAGGAAAATTTCAATATCGACAACATCAATGGGGAACCTATTGAGATAAAAGGTGCCCGCTACACCCAGTATAAAATCTATCAGGCGACCTATTTTCCACTGAATTTAGAGCCCATTAATTTTCCTAGTGTTGGGCTGAAATTAATTAAATACAACCAAGTCAAAAACCCCTCATTTTTTGGTAGGAATCGCCAGGAAGATTATGAGACCTTTTACAGTAAACCTAAGACCGTCAAAATAAAAGAATTACCGCCGCATCCTCTAAAAGACCGCGTTAATGTTGGCTCCTACAAATTGAAAGAGGCCATCAGTATCGAAAAATTAACTACCGGACAAAGTTTTAACTATTCTTTTGAAATAGGAGGAGTCGGTAATATCAGTGCCTTAAATATGCCCAGCATAGACCCAAATGAATGGTTTGAGTTTTATGAACCCAATACCGTTCAAAATATTCGAAGATCTTCTAATCGTGTAACAGGGAGTAAAAAGTTTGATTATTTTGGAATCCCCAATGAACCAGGCACCTATGACTTAGGAGATTTTATCCAGTGGATCTTTTTTGATCCCGTTCAAGAAAAATATGATACGCTAAAGTCAGAGATACAAATACAAGTACAAGGGGAGAGTAGAAAGAACGAATACATTTCTTCAAATGATTTAGGTTCGTTTTATGATAGGATCGAACTCGAAGACAATCAGTTAGTTTCAATTAAATCTGGGATGGGCTATAAAATCATTATCAACCTATTTATATTCGCTATATTGGTAGGAGGTATCATTTTATTCTTTAAAAAATAATGGGAAGTTCTTTCGGAAAAATATTTAAAATCAGCACTTTTGGCGAATCCCATGGACCAGCTATTGGTGTCAATATTGAAGGGCTACCCGCGGGGATCCATCTTGATGTGGATCAGATTCAATTTGAATTGAGTAGAAGAAAGCCTGGCCAATCTAGGATCACTACACAAAGAAAAGAAGCCGATGAGATTGAGATTTTGTCAGGAGTTTTTGAAGGTGTGACCACAGGGACACCTATGGCCATGGTGATTAGGAATAAAGATCAAAAAAGCAAAGATTATACTCATATCGCTAATCAGTTCAGGCCTAGCCATGCAGATTATACCTTTCAAGAAAAATATGGGGTACGCGATTATCGCGGAGGGGGCAGAAGTTCAGCGCGTGAAACCGCGGCTCGTGTGGCTGCTGGTGCGGTCGCTAAGCAATTTATAGCACAGGCCTGTGGCGGTGAATTTTATGCTTATGTTTCTCAAGTGGGTTCATTAAAATTAGAAAAAGAATATGTAGACTTAGATCTTGATCGGATTGATGACCACGCAGTGCGTTGCCCTGATGCTGAAATGGCAGATAAGATGTTTAAGCTCATTGACCAAGTACGCAAAGAACAAGATACCATTGGGGGGATAGTCACTGGTGTAATAAAAAACATCCCGGTAGGACTTGGAGAGCCTGTTTTTGATAAGCTACATGCCTCCTTAGGTAAGGCCATGTTGAGCATTAATGCCGTGAAGGGTTTCGAGTATGGGAGTGGATTTGAGGGAATTAAAATGAAAGGATCGGCACACAATGATGCCTTTTACAAAGAGGGAGATCGAGTGCGTACGCGAACCAATAAATCTGGGGGCATTCAAGGAGGAATCTCCAATGGCGAAGATATTTATTTCAATGTGGCCTTTAAGCCGGTAGCGACCATTATGCAGGACCAAGAAAGTGTAGACAAGGATGGAAATACTGCGATAGTGTCAGGTAAGGGACGGCATGATCCTTGTGTGGTGCCACGGGCGGTACCCATTGTAGAAGCGATGTCGGCACTGGTGATAGCAGATTTCTATCTCATCAGTAGAACCAATAAACTAACCCATTAATTATGAAAAAATTACCCATTCATGTTAAAATAGTCATAGGTTTAGTACTAGGAATTGTTTGGGCCTTTCTATCAAGCTTCATGGGGTGGAATGAATTTACCATTCGTTGGATTGATCCTTTTGGTATGATCTTTATTCGGCTTTTGAAATTCATTGCGGTGCCTTTGGTATTATTTTCGATCATTGGGGGTGTCTCCGGACTGAGAGATGTATCTAAATTAGGACGCTTAGGATGGAAAACCTTGTTGGCCTATATGACTACTACTTTATTGGCGGTGGGTATTGGATTGACCTTGGTAAATATTGTCAAGCCAGGCACACACATAGATGACGAGCAACGCATCAAGAATAGACTCTCTTATGAGGTTTGGCTGCAAGAGAATGATATTGGTGCTACCCAGGATGGCTTAAATTTTCTATCTGATCCTAAATACGCGGCTTATCTTTCAGAGGCGCAAGCGGCTGAGCAAGTCACTTCACCAAAGCTAGATTTGGAAAAGAAAATGAAGACCGTAGCGGTTCAAAAGGAAAGTTCTCCTTTAAAGTTTATTGTAGAGATGGTACCTGACAATATTTTTGCCTCATTGTCAGGAAATGGATTGATGCTTCAGGTAATTTTCTTTGCCATTTTTTTTGGAATAACCCTGGTCCTTATCCCAGAGGAAGCTTCTGCACCTATCATTAATTTGGTAAACGGAATGAATTCGATTTTTTTAAAAATGGTGGATTTGGTCATGAAGGCGGCACCTTTTTTTGTTTTCTGCCTTTTGGCGGGTGTTGTGGCAAAAATGGCAGATTCACCCCAAGAAGTATTTGAGATTTTTATAGGTCTGGGATCTTATTCGCTTACTTTATTCAGCGGATTGTTTTTATTAACCTTTGTGGTTTATCCCTTGATTGTAAAATCATTGGTTTCTAAAATGAGTTTTAAAGATTTTTTTAAGAACATCAGTCCGGCACAATTCTTAGCCTTTTCTACTAGTTCTAGTGCCGCTACCCTACCTGTCACGATGGAATGCGTCGAAGAAAATGTCGGTGTACCCAAGTCTATTTCAAGCTTTGTTTTGCCCATTGGGGCAACGGTAAATATGGATGGAACTTCCATGTTTGAGGGGGTCGCTGTTGTGTTTTTAGCACAACTCCATTTTATTGACCTGACCATAGCTCAGCAACTCACCATTGTATTTACTGCTGCCGCAGCATCTATTGGTTCAGCCGCAGTACCGAGTGCCGGGTTGATCATGATGATCATGGTATTACAATCTGTTGGATTAAATCCGGCATGGGTGGCCATCATATTTCCAGTAGATCGTATTTTAGATATGTGTAGAACGGTCGTGAATGTGACGGGTGACATGGTCGTATCAACCCTGATCGCAAAGTCTGAAGGGGAGTTAGAAAAATATAGCTGAGGCCTATCTTTTTGAAAGGAATTGTTCATTTTGCCAATTATTCACGCAATGAGGTTTATTTTTGTATTCTAAAGTTAAAAAAATGTCTGAAGCTGTAAAAACACCTATAAATATTTATACTGAGGCCAATCCTAATCCTAACTCATTAAAGTTTGTGGCCAATTTTATGCTCATGCCCGAGGGTGTAAGTAGAGATTTTCCAGATATTAAAAGTGCAGAAGAAGCCCCTTTGGCGATCAAGCTTTTTGAAAAATCCTATGTGAAGCGGGTTTTTTATATGAGTAATTTCATTACCGTTACCAAAGATGATGAAGCAGATTGGTATGAAATCAAAGGCGAGGTGCTTACCATTATCAAATCCCATTTAGAAGCAGGGTTGCAAATTTTAACGGAAAAAGAGGTCAAAGAGGATCATCATGTAGAAGCATCTGATACTGATCTGGAAGTAAAAATTAAAGGAATATTGGATGAGTACATTCGGCCTGCCGTCGAGATGGATGGGGGTGCGATTACCTTTGATTCATTTTCTGAGGGGAAGGTTAAAGTACTGTTACAAGGATCATGTTCGGGTTGTCCAAGCTCTACATTAACACTAAAATCAGGGATAGAAAATTTGCTGAAGCGGATGGTTCCTGAGGTAGAAGAAGTAGAGGCTGTAGGTGTATAGTTAGGTCGTGATAGGGTAACGGAATTTAAAGTTGACCAATCTAAATACATACATTTAATAGCTTAGACTTATATTTAAGCAAATCCTTTTAACTTTTTACGTTTGTCTGATTCCAGGAAATTTGAGTTAGTGCTGAGTCCTGAGATCGCCCTGGATGATCAAAATTTGCGTGCTTTTTTGAAGGGTAAGGGCTGGCTCAGTGATGAACAGTATTTTTTGGTGGATCGCCGCTCTATTGATGCCCGAAAGTTAAAAGTAAAAGTCAATATCAGCCTAACGATTTCAGCGGTTCCTTTGCGTCATGAATTTGTTGAGTACCAACCGGCGACCAAAACGGTTTCAAATGCACCAAAAGTCATTATCGTGGGCGCCGGTCCTGCCGGTCTTTTTGCAGCCTTAAAAGCCATTTCCTTGGGGTTTCAACCTGTAGTCATTGAACGGGGCAAAGATGTGAGAGGACGTCGACGCGATCTTGCTGATGTCAACAAGAAAGGAATTGTAAACCCTGAGAGTAATTATTGTTTTGGTGAAGGAGGAGCAGGGACGTATTCGGATGGTAAACTGTATACCCGAGCCACCAAGCGAGGTAACGTGCGCCGTATATTCGAGATACTGGTAGCACATGGTGCTCCTGAGGACATTCTGTTTGAGGCACATCCGCATATTGGAACGAATAAGCTCCCAAAAATTGTTACTGCAATCCGTAAAACTATTGAAGCCTTGGGAGGAACGATTCACTTTAATACCCGAGTGGACAAGTTTATTATCGAAGATGGATCGATGGCGGGTGTGGTTACCCAAGAAGGACAATTACATCGGGGAGTAGGCGTGATCTTAGCCACGGGCCATTCAGCCAGAGATATTTTTAATCTATGTGTAGATCAGGGCATTAAGATAGCGTCTAAACCTTTTGCTTTGGGCGTACGGGTAGAACATCCACAGGAACAAATTGATCAGATTCAATACCACTCCAATGAGCGAGGGTTTTTGCCTGCGGCTAGCTATTCAATGGTACATCAGTCCAAATTGGCAGGTAAAGAAAGAGGCGTATTTTCATTTTGTATGTGTCCTGGTGGATTCATAGTTCCGGCTGCAACATCACCCGATGAGATTGTAGTAAATGGGATGAGCCCATCGAGACGAGATAGCAAATATGCTAATTCAGGTATTGTGGTGGCTATTGAAGACCAAGACTTAAAGGACTTTCATTCTTTGGGGCCTTTGGCGGGGATGGAGTTTCAAGCCAGCGTTGAAAAAAGGGCTTGGCAATCAGTAGGTAAGGGCCAAGTGGCCCCAGCACAAAGGTTAGAGGATTTCATTCGGGGGACTCATTCTCCCTCATTAAATGCATCTTCTTATCAACCAGGTTTGGAATCAGTAGATATGAGTACAATTTTACCTAAATTCATTACCGAGCGCCTGAAACAGGGATTTCGTTCCTTTGGGCGCAAAATGCAGGGATACTTAACCAACGAAGCTCAAATTATTGGGATTGAGAGCAGGACCTCTTCTCCGGTACGTATTCCTCGAGATAAAATGACATGTGAGCACCAAGAGGTCAAAAGATTGTTTCCATGTGGTGAGGGTGCCGGTTACGCAGGGGGGATTGTGTCTGCTGCGATGGACGGTGAACGATGTATGGATCGTTTGGCTCAACTATATCCCAAATAACCTCACCAAATCACGTTCCTTACGTTTTACCTTATGCCCATGAGGACTCCTTATATGCCTTTACGACCATATTAGGGTACTTGTACATGCTTATCTTGAATTCATCGAAATGATTGTAAGGCTGTCCGAAGTTATCTTGAGGATAGATTCCATAAATTTTTTGGTAGATAGGACCGTGTTTTCTCATGCGTTATAATACATGGGTTCATGATCGTGCAAATAATTACTATCATAATTAAATCCTTACGAACCCTCCAACTTAGGGTTCCTAGACAAGGCAATTCTGCGCCTGATACTGGTCACCAAGAGTTTACCACCAGATTGAGCCGGCTCAATTTATTTTCAAAAAATTATCAGATCCTTTAGCGCCTTTGGAGCTCTGTTCAGGGAAGATATTCTCTCATCCTCTAGGTGACTTTTCTGTATCCGTATTCTTATGTTCACAGAAATGGGACATTCCACAGAAGGTTACGTATTGATTTCCTTTTTTATCGAAACTTTCATGGATACGAACATACGGCCTGATAATGATTTATAAATGATAAAGAGTCTTTCGACCTTCAATGGGGACCCATCAATTTCAAGTATTCGATGATGATTGAAAAAAAACTAAAACACCGACCAATTCAAGGATTCATTAATTAAATAGGCATCAAAGCGTCATATAAGATGGCTATGGGATGTTTGGCAATCCTGCCCGTGCCATCTTTGATTTGATGGCGACAACTGGTACCAGCAGCCGCGATTTCTACTTCTTGAGGTTGATCTCTGACGGTAGGAAATAAGACCAATTCACCGATTTTCATAGACAGGGCATAATGCTCTTTTTCATACCCAAAAGATCCTGCCATTCCACAGCAACCCGAAGGAATCATGTGTACCTCATGACCCGAGGGAAGACTGAGCATTTTTTTGGTTGGGGTCATAGAAGACAAAGATTTTTGATGACAATGCCCATGTACTTTAATCAATTTTTTATCTCCGTTAAAGCTGGAGGCTTTGATACGCCCTTTATCAATTTCATGACTGATAAATTCTTCAATGGTCATGACATGCTTGGCTAATTTTTTAGCTTTTTCTTGAAGTGCACCGCGGGTCAAAGAGAGGTATTCATCCCTAAAAGATAAAATAGTGGAGGGCTCAATACCCACAAGAGGCACTTCTTCAGTGATGATTTCAGAAAATAAAGCAACGTTTTTTTCAGCCAACTTCTTGGCTTCCTTGAGCATACCTTTGGACATAAAGCTGCGGCCACTCTCTGGATGGGATATGCGTCTCACCTGATATCCCAATCGATCTAGGAGGAGCATGGTTTTTTGCCCAATTTCTACATCATTATATTCAGTAAACTCATCGCAAAACAAGTATAAGATTTTTTTAGACCCATTATTCAGAGGCTTGAAATGGGTCTTAAGCCATTTCTTAAAAGTCAGAGAACCTAAAGCAGGCATAGATCTTTCAAAGGCAAAGCCGGCAATGGCCTTAGCGATCCCCCCAGAAAATTTATTAGAAAAAATCAGCTGATAAGCCCAAGGGATCTTTGAAGCTAAAGACATGGCCATCGTAAAATTACCTATAAGTCGATTTCTTAATGGAATGCCTTTGTCTTGATAGTATTGATACTGCCATTCACCTTTTAGTTTGGCCATATCTACATTTGAAGGGCACTCGGAACTGCAGCCTTTACAAGAGAGGCATAAATCCAAGACTTCTTTTATTTCGGGTCTTGAAAAAGGTTTTACCGTATCTGTTTTACTTAACATTTCACGCAAAATGTTCGCTCTGGCCCGCGTAGTATCTTTTTCGTCCTTGGTAGCTTGATAGCTCGGACACATGGTTCCCCCAGACAGTTCGGTCTTCCTGCAGTCACCCGATCCATTACAAAGTTCTGTAGCCCTTACGATCCCTTGATTTTCACTAAAATCATACATGGTATCAAATACGGGTGTGGGCTGATCAGGTACAAAACGAAGATCCGTGTCCATCGGAGGCGCATTCACAATTTTTCCGGGATTAAAAATATTATGGGGATCCCACATGTTTTTAACATCCTTGCAGAGTTGATAATTATGTTCCCCAAGCATCTGTGGAATAAACTCACCTCTAAGTCTCCCATCGCCATGTTCCCCAGAAAGGGACCCATCGTAGGATTTTACCAAAATGGCAATTTCTTCTGCGATGGTTCTAAACTGTTTTTGCCCTTCCTTGGTTTTGAGGTTCAGAATAGGCCTTAGATGTAACTCGCCCGAACCCGCATGGGCATAATGTACGCTGTATAAATTATGCTTTGACAAAATCTTGTTAAAGTCGGCGATGTATTGCGGTAGTTGTTGGACTTGAACCGCGGTATCCTCAACGACAGGGACAGCTTTAGCATCACCTACCACATTTGATAAGAGGCCTAATCCCGCTTTTCGTAGACTCCAAACTTTTGAAATATCCGAACCTTTAATCACTGGAAAAGCATATCCGAGCTGGGCCTCTTTCAAATCAGCGATCAGTGCCAGGGTGTTGGCCTCCACTTCTTCCTCTGATTCGGCAATGAGTTCAACGACCAAAATGGCTTTGGGATCTCCTTGTACAAAAAACCTATTTTGCAAATACAGGGTATTTCGTTTGGTTGCTTCAAGGATGTAGTGATCCATCAGTTCGCAAGCCGTGGGATGGTAGTTTAAGGCAATTAAATTGGCTTGAAGAGACTCATTAATCGTATGGTTGTGAATACAAATGAGTCGTTTATGATTTGGAGGTATTTTACTTAACTTAATTTTTGCCGCCGTAATAAAGGCCAAGGTTCCTTCCGAACCGGCGATCAATTTAGCAAAGTTGAATTTTTCTTGGCTATCTTTAGTAAACGGCGTTTGCCGCAATAATAAGTCAATCGCATAACCGGTATTTCTTCTTGGTATTTTAGGATCAGGATAGCCCGCTAAGATGTGTTCTTGATTTGTTTTATCCGATAACATTTTCCTGATGCCCAGATAGATTTGAGTATGCAGGTCTCCGCTGGTATCTAAGCCATTGCAATGGGCCAAAAACCCATGTTCATCAAGGGCCCCGAAATAGGCTTCTGTACCATCAGATAATAGGGTTTTGACTTCAAGTAAATGCTCTCTTACACTGCCATAAACTACGGAATTAGCACCACATGAATTATTACCGATCATGCCTCCGATCATCGCTCTGTTGGCCGTGGAGGTTTCAGGAGCAAAAAACAAATCTAGACCTGCTAATTTTTTATTTAGATCATCCCGAACAATGCCAGGCTCTACCCATGCCCAACCCTCTTCTTCATTTATTTCTATGATTTCATTGAACTTTTTGGAGACATCTACGATGATCCCACCACCTACGACCTGACCTGCCAAAGAAGTACCTGCTGTTCGGGGAATTAAGCTGGTCTGCTGTTGCTGAGCAAATAGAATTAATGATTTAATATCTTCCACATTAGCGGGAATAGCTACCCCTTGGGGGATTTCTCTGTAAGCGGAGGCATCTGTAGCGTAAATGCGTCGCGTTGCCTCATCGGTAAGGAGGGTTCCAGTTAATTTTTTTTGCAACGCTTCGAAATTCATTTTTTATTTTTTTGCTTCATCAAAAATAAAGTATGAGATCACGGGGAAATGATCTGAGGGATAATGTTGTTCAATTAACTGCGAAATTATAGCAGTTTTGGTTGAAATGAGTTGTTCATTATGGAAAATAAAGTCGATTCGTCTATTTTCTTCGGGAGCGATATTAAATCCATTAAAAGTAGAAGTGCCTCCAAAAAAATGGCGGGTGGAATACCGGCTATCAAGATATTGCTGAGTGATCCATTGAATGGGGGGCTCTTGCTCGAGGGCATTGAAATCACCCATTAAAATGGCAGGATGGTTTTGTTTATTGATCCGTGCCATTTCGTCGAGGATCAATTCCGAAGAGGCCAATCTAGCCGTTATTCCCAAATGATCAAAATGGGTATTGAACACCCAAAACTCATTTTTACCAGTACTAAAACGAGCATAAGTACAGATTCTTGGCAATGCGGCATCCCAATCTTTTGACGGAATTTTGGGTGTTTTGGAGAGCCAAAATGTACCCGTTTGTTGAGGCGTTAGAATTTCTTTTTTATAAAAAAGGGCACAATATTCTCCTTTCCCCCCCCCGTCATCTCGGCCTACGCCTAGATATTCATAATCCTTTAAAGCGTCTTTAATATATTCAATTTGGTGCAAAAGGCCTTCTTGAATACCTAAGATGTCGGGGGCATAAAATTGAACCTGATCGGTCAATATTTTTTTTCTATAATCCCATTGATCTAGGCCATCATTTGGACTATCATATCGAATATTATAGGTCATTACTGATAGGTTTTCTTGAGCGAAAATTAGGCAGGTAATGCTTTGAAAAAGCAGCCATAAAACAATTTTGATTAAATGGTTATTTATCATCTTTAAAGGGAGTCGCTTTGAATTATCTTCAGGTAATTTAAGTGTAATGGGGAGGAGCCGCAAGACCCTTTTTAAAAATTATTCTTTGCAAGGAAGTTTTTTATCATTTGAAGCCGCTAAAACCATTTTATCATATCATTAAGGTATCCTTGCCAGATAAGATTGGAAATTCATATTTTTGTAAAATAATTTGAGTTCTTGCATTTTAATAAATTTTAGAGGTGAGTTCAACAAATGCCGAGGTTAAAGCAATGGGAGGATACAACGAAAAAGAGGTATGGTCAAAAGATTAGTATATCAAATGTTGAGATATTATTGTCGCTTTTTTGTGCGTGCTTTCTTCGGGAAAGTAGAGATAATTGGGCAGGAAAATATTCCAAAAGACCAGCCAGTCATCTATTCATCCAACCATCAAAATGCATTTATGGATGCTTTGATTATTGGAGGATTATCCCCAAAAATAACCTATTCCGTTACCCGATCCGATGTGTTTAAGAAAAAGTATGAATGGTTTATGGACGCCATTAATATGATTCCTATTTATCGGATTCGCGACGGATTTAGTCAATTGGCTAAAAACGAAGAAACCTTCAGAAAAATAAATAGGTGTTTGTCTCAAGGGCATGCGTTAACGATTTTTTCAGAGGGGAATCATGGCAATGATTTTTTCTTACGCAGCTTATCTAAAGGGAGTTCGAGAATGGCACTCGAGGCACAAGAAAAAATGGATCATTTAGATCTTCAAATCATACCGGTTGGGCTGAATTATTTCCATCATCAAAGACCTCTGCATAAAATCTCGATTGTTTATGGGCAACCCATATCTGTGAAGGATTTTATACCGCTCTATCTTGAGCAAAAAGCTAAGGGAGTGAATCAAATGAAGGAAACCATTGAGCGGGGTATGCGTACCTGTCTATTGATTCCCCAAGAGAGTCCTACCTATCTAGAAGAAAGAGACCGCATTAATCGGCATAATGAATCACGTTCATTCGATCAATTAAGAGAAGGCATACCATTGGGAGAAGGATTAAAATCATTGGGGAAGCCCAATAAATTTTTATATGGTATAGGTAAATGTTTGGGCATTTTTAACTTCGGTCCCTTGTGGTTGCTTCAATCTATTTTATCAGGGATTAAAGATATTGTTTTTTATGGCTCAATGAAATGGGCCTTGGCCATGTTCATCTTTCCCATTTGGTTTTTGCTCGTCTTAGGGGTAGGTTCTTTATTAATTGATATTCAAGCGGGATTGATGATTGCCTTGATGTCTATTTTAATGCTTTATTTGAGGCAATATCTGATTAAATGGTCTAATATGCCTCATTAAGGCTGACGACTGTCATAAATCAATACACCTTTTTCATTCCATTCTCTGAAAATAGCAGGGGGTGTCCCTTTTTGGAAAGGTTCTTTTGGATATTTTATTTCGCGTTTAGGTCTTTTATTTTCGTAATATTCTCTCCATAATCCTATTTTTTCATCGAACATATATTCGCCCGTAGCGGCCACATTACCATTGGAATGAAAGGCATAATAAGTGCCTTGTCGGTCTCCAAAATGAATAGGAATTACTTCTCTTAGGTTTTCACGTTTGAGGTCATAAAACCTCAATAATGACTGTTGTGTCCATCCTTTCCAATAGATTTCTTTGTCCTGAAGGATGTCATTTCGATCAAAACGTACCCACCGCATGTGTTTTTTCCCCTTATAATAAAACCCTTCTTCTATGATCTCATCATTGAGTTTTTTAATATATTTCCCATGCATTAAGCCGATTTTTTGACCTTCTTTAATCTTCTTAGAGTTAACGATACGCTTCTTTTTTCGATCTAAATAATAAAAATCCTGATCGAATAGACTGGGATCTTCGAAATCTTTTTCCTTCAAAAAATAAAATAACTCCGTAGTCGTATTTCTTCCCCTGGTTGTTTTAACAAAACCTTTTTTACCCTTGATGTCGTAATAAACCTTGGGGTTCAGTTTTTTTTCTTTTTTAGTATCTGGGACAAGATCAGGATCTTCTTCTGCTTTGAGATCTTTGAGTGCGATGGTCAAAGGGGTTTCATAAGCCACTTTAAACAAGTCAACGATAGCGGCTTCTTGACCCAGTAAGGGCAGTAGGGTCAGTACACAAAAGGAATAAAGCAGTGTTTTCATGTTGTATTAACACAAAACAAATCAAAAAATTGTAATAACCTTCTTGGGACCTACAAAAACGGCCGGCACTGTTAAGTTACATAGGCTTATATTACAAAGGGCATGACCACGTCATGCCCTTTGTAAGCAGGCTAGCTAGCGACTAGATCGACGCTTCGCTTGATGAAGTCAGTCAGTGCTTTGCCCGTCAGCATGCCTTGTGAAAGGAGTGCGAGGTCATAAGCTTGTTTGGCCAAATCAATTTTCTTGTCTTCTTTTTTGGCGGCAATAATTTTTTGAACAATACTGTGATTGGCATTCACCGCAATGGCCAGATTCACGGGTAAATCACCAAACATCATGGGACCACCACCTCCGGCTGCTTGCATATCCTTCATTCTTCGCATAAATTCAGGAAGGGTTATGGTAACCGGTAAATCATCTGTAGCCATGGTTTCTACCGTGACGCTATTATTTTTATCATTGATGGCTTTTTCAAAAATTTCCTTTACGACTGTTTCTTCTTTTTCGCTGAGTACAGACGTTTTGGCTTCTCCTTTATCGATGAGTTTATCAACGACATCGGCATCAACACGTTTGAAGGTAACTTCGAATTTTTGCTCACAATGATTGATGAAATGACTGTCGAGGGCCTCATTTAAAATCAAGACGTCATAACCTCTTTTTTGTGCAGCATCTATATAACTGTGTTGTTGATCCTCATTTGAGGCATACAAAACTACTTTTTGTTTGTCCTTATTGACTTGATTAGCATCGATGAACGTTTTATACTCTTCAAAAGTGAAAAGTTTGGAAGCTGTATTTTTTAAGAGTACAAAGTCCTTCGCCTTATCGTGGAATTTTTCCTCTGAAATCATTCCGTATTTTACGAAAATACCAATATCATTCCATTTAGCCTCATAACTGGTCCGATCCTCTTTGAATAGTTCGTTGAGTTTATCTGCTACTTTTTTGGTGATATAACCGTTGATTTTTTTAACATTACCATCTGCTTGTAGGTAACTTCTGGAAACATTTAAAGGAATATCTGGAGAATCAATAACACCGTGCAGCAACTGAAGAAATTCAGGAACTACGTTTTTAACTTCATCGGTGATGAATACTTGTCTCGAGTATAATTGAATTTTATTACGTTGAATCTCAAAATCTTTTTTGAGTTTAGGGAAGTACAAAATGCCTGTTAGATTGAAGGGATAGTCTACGTTCAAGTGAATCCAAAATAATGGATCTTCGCTCATAGGATACAACTCTTTGTAAAACTTTAAGTAGTCCTCATCCTTGAGCTCATTCGGGCTTTTGGTCCAAATGGGTTCTGAGTCGTTGATGATGTTGTCTTTCTTGACCGATTTGTATTTGGGTTTATCATCTTTGTCCTTGCCATCCGGAACACTCTCCTCTTTGGTGCCAAATTTGATGGGGACAGGTAAAAATTTACCATATTTATCTAAAACACCTTGTATTCTTGCATCTTCCAAGAATTCTTCGGAATCCTCAGCAATGTGAAGCGTGACCACTGTACCTCGCGTTTTTTTCTTTGAAGATTTTATTTCAAATTCCGTTTCACCATCACAAATCCATTTGGCAGGAACAGAACCTTCTTTAAAGGAGAGGGTTTCTATTTCTACCTGTTTTGAGACCATAAAAGCAGAATAAAATCCCAGTCCAAAATGACCTATAATTTGCTGATCTTCACCTTTATCCTTATATTTTTCAACAAATTCTGTAGCTCCTGAAAAAGCAATTTGATTGATGTACTTTTTAATCTCTTCAGCAGTCATACCAATCCCATTGTCTTTAATGGAGATGGTTTTTTTCTTTTTATTTACCTCAACCTCAACTCTTAGCTTGCCGACTTCTTCTTTGTACTCACCTAGAGCGGCTAATCGCTTGATTTTTTGAGAGGCATCAACGGCATTTGAAACCAGCTCTCTTAAGAATATTTCATGATCTGAATATAAGAACTTCTTGATGATGGGGAAGATGTTCTCTGTGTGTATGGAAATGTTACCTTTTTCTTGCATGTTCGTCAACTAAATGGGTTCTAATAAAAAAAAGAAGATATCAAATACTATTCCATTTACGCAGATGGCAATTTAATGTGCCAACTTGGCAGTATTTATGTCAGTAAAGTCAGTGGGTCAGTTTAAACTTTATCGAATACGGTTCATACTTTTGACCAATTTTTCATCTTTTCGGATGAAGCGATTGGCAGCAAAATTACAAAAGAGGGCAGCCAAAGGGAGGTAAAAACCGAAGAGATAATTTCCTTGCTGGGTAGGCTCAAGAAGCGTTTCTGCCTTGAAAACAAAGTACATCAATATTCCGAGGGTTATCCCTATTACTAAACTGTTCAATGCCCCCAATTGGATTTGGCGTAAACGGTTTTTGTATTGAAAAATAGAGTAAATAGAGAGGGCTGCAGATAGGCTACCCAATAAGGCAATATAAAATGTGTTTTTTAAGATATTGTGCGCAGATCCGGTAATAGGGTCCAGGACTTCATAAGTTAAATGAAAAGCATCGAGGGTAGCCACTTCCGAGGTTTCAATACTTGCTTTTTGCCATAGGGGAAAAAACAGCATGAGTCCCATCGCTATGGCAGCCATTGCAAGGAAGATAGATTGAACGCGTTGAATCATATCAATATTATTTTAGGCAAAAGAATACATCCGATTGTACAAAGACAAATAGATTAGCTTTATTTTGCGGCATGCGCTTTTTTCTAGAGATTAGCTATGATGGGTCAAAATACCATGGTTGGCAATACCAGCCCAATGCGATTTCGATTCAAGAGACCATTGAAAAGGCCCTAGGTGATTTGTTAGGAGCAAAAACTCCTATAGTAGGGAGTGGGCGTACCGATGCAGGTGTTCATGCCTCTTGTCAAATAGCACATTTCGATGCTGAAAATATTGATAATGAACGACTTCAGTTTAAACTAAACTCTTACTTACCCCGAGAAATAGCGATTCGTAAGATTCATTCAGTTACCCAAGATTCCCATGCTCGGTTTGATGCGCTATCTAGGAGCTATGCCTACCACATGCATCTCAACAAAAATCCTTTCAAAGTTGGGACTTCTCATTATTTACATGCGCCTGTAGCCTTAAGTAGCATCGCAGCGGCTTGTGCTGTTCTTGTAAATTGGACGGATTTTGAAGCGATGAGTAAAGTAAATACGGACGTGAACCATTTTAATTGCCACATACTCAAGGCAGAGTGGAGGGAAGTTGAGGAGGGCTATGTATTTTTGGTTCAATCCAATCGTTTTTTAAGGGGGATGGTGCGAGCTTTGGTGGGGACCTTGCTCGAGGTGGGGACTAAAAAAATAACGATTGATCGTTTTAGTGAGATCTTAGCCGCCAAGAAAAGGGCTCATGCAGGAGTATCTGTTCCTGCTGCAGGTCTATTTTTATCAAAAGTTGAATATCCAAAAGAGATCTATTTAAATTGAGACACGTGAATCAAGAGTCCATTCAAGCAAAAAAAATAGTAGATTCAAAAGTTCTTAAAAAGCTTTTTGCTTTCGCTAAGCCTTATATGCATCAGTTTTGGATACTGGTCTTTTTGACCATTTCTATGGCTGCCATTGTACCCTTGAGACCCTATATTATTAGAATCATTATTGACAATCAAATTGCTTTAGGGGATTATGAGGGTTTAATTTATATGATAGGATTGCTTTTGGGTCTATTGTTGCTTCAATCTATAGTCCAATACTTACATACTTTTCTTTCAGGTGTCTTGGGGCAATTTGTAATTAAGGATATTCGAATTAAACTGTTCAGACATGTTCAGTCACTGAGGTTAAAGTTTTTTGATCAAACCCCCATAGGGAGATTGGTGACACGAAATGTTTCAGATATTGAGACCCTTGCGGAAGTATTTAGCCAAGGGGTGGCCGCCATCATTGGAGATTTATTACAGCTTCTGGTTATATTTGGTTTCATGCTTTACATTGACTGGGAATTGGCTTTGATCAGTCTTTCGACATTGCCTATTTTAATATTAGCCACGTATATATTTAAAGAGCGGGTCAAAGTTTCATTCAATACCGTACGCACTGCAGTGAGCAATCTCAATACGTTCGTACAGGAGCATATTACGGGTATGAGCATTGTGCAAATATTCAACAGTGAGTCAACAGAGCTCAAAAAGTTTAAAGAAATAAACAAAGAACATCGTACGGCTAATATCAAATCAGTGATGTATTATTCGATTTATTTCCCTGTCGCAGAGATCGTTCAGGCCTCTGGTATTGGATTGGTGGTTTGGTTCGGCGCAGGAGGCGTAATTCAAGAACGGATTGAGGTGGGCGTTTTAATAGCTTTCATCATGTACATTCAAATGTTTTTTAGACCGATCAGAATGATAGCCGATCGATTCAACACCTTACAAATGGGCATTGTTTGTGCGACACGAATAATGGATTTGCTTGACAATAAAGAAACGACATCCAATACAGGCGTTTTGGCATCAGAGGCACTCAAGGGGACGGTGAAATTTGAGCAGGTTTGGTTTGCCTACAACGAAGAAGACTGGGTCCTTAAAAATATTTCATTTGAGGTGAAATCTGGTAAAACTTTAGCTTTAGTGGGCGCCACTGGGGCGGGTAAAAGCTCCATTGTAAATTTACTCAACAGATTTTACGAGATTAATAAAGGCCACATTTACTTAGATGGTCAGGAAATCAAGAACTATGAGCTTTCTTTTTTACGAAAGAATATTGCGGTGGTTTTGCAAGATGTATTTTTATTTTCAGATTCTATTTTCAATAACATTACCCTCAAGAATCCAAAGATCTCCCGTGAGCAAGTGTATCAAGCTGCTGATTTGGTAGGTGCCAGTACGTTTATTGAGCGGTTACCTGGGGGTTATGATTATGATGTAATGGAACGCGGAGCTACTTTGTCCGTGGGTCAAAGACAGTTGATTTCTTTTGTGAGAGCTTTGGTGTATGATCCTAAAATCATCATTTTAGATGAAGCGACCTCTTCGGTTGATTCGGACACAGAATTTTTAATTCAAGGGGCCATAAGTAAGTTAATGAAGGGTAGAACTGCTATTGTTGTGGCTCACAGGCTGTCTACTATCCAAAATGCGGACAACATCATGGTGCTAGATAGAGGAGAGATCAAAGAGCAAGGAACTCATGATGACTTATTAAGTAGGGAAGGCTATTATGCCAAACTGCATGAGATGCAATTTAAAGAGGTGATCCTATGAAGTGGACCTCAAAAAACACCTACGCGGTCATCATCTTTTTTTCAATACTGATCATGACCTTTTGCGTTCATTACGTTTATACTCTTTTGGGTGGATACCAGGAGGTTGTAGTTTATCATTTAGGAGCGGACCACCGTTTAGTGGTAGGGCGATCTTTTTCAGGACGGCAGACCTCAAAGACCATTGAGGAATATTATACAGAAAGTCGTGCGATGGTTTTGGACAGCACCTTGAAGGGGACGTTGACAGTGATCAGTTTTGAAGACCCCAAATTGACTGAAGGTGAAGTGAGCCTTTTCATAGGGGTTATCCTTACAGAAGAGAGTGCAGAAGTACCGATGGATTACGAACTCAAAAAGTTTAATTGCCATCAAAAGTTGGTTGCTTTTTTAAGTATGCATCCCATGGTGATGCCTAATGCGACAGAGGTAGAACTAAAATTAAAGCAAAAAGCAGATAGTCTTAATATTGAATTAAGCAATTTTATTTTTGAAATGCATTATCCGGATAATTCGAAGATTATCGAAGCTTGGTCAAAAAAATAGGGTCAATTTTCTTTATCCTGGGCCAATTGCTGGTCATAGATGCCTTTGTAGGTCCCATTTTTTTCTAATAGATCCTCATGGGAACCTTGTTCAATAATGGAACCATCTAGGAGCACAATGATCTTACTGGCCAACTTTGCCGAGGATACCCGATGAGAAATAATTAATGAAGTACGTCCTTTCATGATTTTTGCCATGGCTTCAAGAATTGTATTTTCGGTCTTAGTATCCACGGCGGATAGGGCATCATCTAAAATGAGTATTTTGGGTTCTCTTGCTACCGCACGAGCAATAGATACACGCTGTTTTTGGCCTCCTGATAAGGTGATGCCTCTTTCTCCTACTCGTGTATCAAATCCGTTAGGTAAATCAGCAATGTTATTGAGTAAATCTGCGTCCTTAGCCGCTTGAATGATTTTTTCTTCATTCATGCCCGGATTACCAAAAGCGATATTATTCCGAATACTATCTGAAAATAAAAACACGTCTTGTGGGACAAAGCCGATTTGTGATCTTAAGCAAGAAAGATCGTATTTCTGAATGGATTTTCCATCTATTTTTAAGGACCCAGAAGAAATATCATACATTCGACAAATTAAGTTGGCGAGGGTACTTTTCCCAGCGCCCGTATTGCCAATGATGGCCACAGATTCTCCTTGATTGACCTTGAATGAAATATTTTTCAACGCATGAATACCTGAATCAGGATAGATAAAATCTACATTTTCAAATTCAATGGTTCCTGCTAAATTTTTTTCTAAATTTTCAGTAGAAATTATATCCGTCTTTTTTTCGAGAAATTCATTAATTCTCTTTTGAGAGGCTGCCGCTTGTTGGATGGTACTGGTAATCCAACCCAATGCGGCGACGGGCCAGGTTAATAAGTTCACATAAATAATAAATTCTGCAATCACGCCAGTACTGATACTACCATTAAAAACCTCAACGCCTCCAATGTAAATAGTGAGAATAACACTCAGTCCAATAAGAGACATGATAAGGGGAAAAAAAACCGCTTGAACAAAAGCGAGTTTTAAGGATTTATTTTTATAGTCTGTACTTTCTTTTTCAAATTGAAGGTTGATGTCTTCCTCTCGATCAAAAGCTTTTATGACTCGAATGCCAGAAAAGGCTTCTTGAACGAACGTTGATAAATTGGATAAGCTTTCTTGGATTCTTTCTGAACGCTTATGAATGATATTATTGACCAGATAAATACTAAGAGAGAGTATAGGAAGCGGAATTAAGGAATAAATAGTCAGTTTAAAATTAATAGAAAACATAAAAGGGATGACCATCAGGAACAAGGTGAGTAAGGTAATCCCATACATGATGGCGGGTCCGAAATACATTCGAACCTTACTGACATCTTCGGATATTCGGTTCATTAAATCTCCCGTATTGTTTTTTCTGTAAAAACTTAAGGGTAAACTTTGATAATGCTCAAAAATTTCATTCTTTAAATCATATTCAATGATTCGAGACATCACAATGATGGTTTGCCTCATGAAAAACATAAAAATGCCTCTCAAAAGCGCAGAGATCAATATTAATATACCTAAGATCCAAATGGATTTTGCAAACAATGCATAAGCATCGGTTTGAAGATCAAAACCATCAAAGAGTTTAAAAAGCTCATAATTACCTTTCAATAGGTCAAATGAATACCTTACCAAAACCGCAGGCATGATGGAAAAATAATTGGCGATGATAATAAATAGCGTACCCAATATAAGGCGATACTTATATTTAAATAGGTATTTGTTCAGATAGGCTAAATCATTCACAGGCTATAAAAGGATTGAATTTCTGAGTGATAATTCGATATAAACAAGGTATTTTTGAATTTTATTTATTGTTCTGACTTAAAATGATAACAAAGTTAGATTAGAATTTCTTTTAAAAATGGGAAAAGACTCCATTCAACTGAAAAGTCAAACAATTTTAGATAAAATGTGGGACATGTCACATGAACAACTCATTTTTTGCAGTGATCATGTGCTTGGATTGAAAGCAATTATTTCTATTCACAACACGGTGCTTGGCCCTGCCATGGGAGGGACACGCATGTGGAATTATACCTCGGAGGAAGCTGCCATACAAGATGCTTTAAGATTGTCCAGAGGGATGACTTTTAAAAATTCGATTGCCGGATTAAATATTGGGGGTGGTAAAGCAGTAATCATCGGAGATGCTAAAAAAATTAAAGGCGAAAAACTGATGCGCCGATTTGGGAAGTTTGTCAACGGTTTAGGGGGGCAATATTGGACAGCTGAAGATGTCAATATGACCACGCAGGACATGGAATACATCCGAATGGAGACGCCTTATGTAGCAGGCCTTTCAGAAAAAAGTGGTGGATCCGGGGACCCTAGTCCAGTAACGGCATATGGTGTTTTTTGTGGGATGAAGGCTTGTGCTAAAGTAGTTTATGGGACAGATGCCTTAGCAGGCAAAAAAATATTGGTCCAAGGTTTGGGAAATGTAGGTTCCTACTTAATTGAACTACTGGTTAAGGAACAAGCACATATTTTGGTCTCAGATATCTTTGAAGATAAGATCAAAGCGATAACAGAACGGTTTAAGGTTACTGTGGTGGCGGCGGATGAAGTTTATGGTACAGACGTAGATATTTATGCACCCTGTGCTTTGGGGGCTACGATTAACAGTCAGACCATACCTAAGATGAACTGTAAAATTATTGCAGGAGGAGCTAACAATCAATTGGAGGATGAGTCTTTACATGCAAAAATGCTTCAGGATCAAGGCATACTTTATGGTCCAGATTTTCTCATTAACTCTGGCGGTATCATTAATGTTTATTTTGAACAACAAGGGAATTACCATCGGGCTAAAGTTTTAGAAAAGACGGAAGATATTTATAAAATGACCACTGATGTGATTAATTTTGCTGCAGTAAATAATATTACGACGCATCAAGCCGCCTTGAATATAGCAACGAAGCGTATCGAAGATTTTAGTAGGCTCAAATCACCTACTTTTTAAATAGATTAAAGTTCTTTAAAATGTTAAATAGGAGGGTTTTAAGAGTGAAGGCCATGCAGTCTTTGTATAGCTATTTCTTAATGAAAGCATCTGTATGCGATCTGATTGAAGAAGAGTTGGTTGCAAAATACGCTTTAGACCCTGCGCTGCATGATTTTGCGGATCGCGAGTTATTTGAGTCTAAACAAAATTTAATCAAGACCTGTTTTAGAAATAGGTTTGTAGATGAATCGTCGCAGACGTTGGTAACACTGGATGAGGAAGATCTTCAAGAAGTTGAAAACAGCTATCTAAAATATGAAAACCTGATCACGTTAGAGGTAAAAAGCATTAAAAAGAACATGATGGCCGAGCGGGCTCGACTTCAAAAGTTATATCTAAAAATACTTTTGCTACCTGTTTCATTTGCCTTTGTGGACAAGCAAGACCAGGATAAAATAAAAAGCAGTCCTGTTAAGTCAGCCCCGAGTGGAAATTTATCTAGTAACGTGTTGATTGCGAAGATTAAAGAAGATTCTAACTTGTGCACAGCAGCAAAAAAAGGAGAAGTTGACTGGGAAGCGGAAAGTGATGTTGTAGTGCAGTGGTACAAAGATGTTTTGAGAGTAGACGAATTCATGATACGCTTTCAGGAACTCAAAGAGCCCACCCAAGAACAGCAACTAGAATGTGTACAATACCTCTACAAAAAAGTCATTTTTAAAAGTGAGATCATCGGGGCCTATTTTGACCAAAATGACTTGAGATGGAATGAAAACAAACCCATCATTAGAAGTATGGTTCTTAAAACATTAAAGCATTTAGATTTTGAAAACCCACTGGAATTGCAGCCATTGAGCCATAACGAAGATGAAGATTTTGAGTATTTTGAAACTTTATTTTCCGAAACGATGAGTCGCGAATATGAGTTGGAAACGATCATTTCTAAAAGAGCGAAAAATTGGGATGCCTCTCGAATGGCCATGACTGACTTGGTAATTTTGAAAATGGCTTTAGCAGAAATGATGACCTTTCCGAGCATTCCGATCAAGGTAACCATCAATGAATATATTGAGATTTCCAAAAATTACAGTACGCCAAGAAGTAAACAATTTGTGAATGGAATTTTGGATGTTTTGGCAAACGAGTTATCTTCGGAGGGCATTATTAAAAAAAGCGGCAGAGGTTTAATAGATAATAAATAAAAAAATCATGAGTAAAAATTCAGGGAATTCATTTTTTGCCTTTCTATTCGGTATTTTTGCAGGAGGCATTTTGGGGCTTTTGTTCGCTCCTGAGAAAGGAGCACACACACGCGATCGGCTATCATTCTTGCTAGATAAGTATAAAAAAAGAGTGGAGGAGTTGATGGTAGAGCTTGTAGAGGGCAAAGATTTAAAGGACAATAAGGCCAAGTCAGAAGGAGAAAAAATCATCGATAATACCAAACAAAAGGCCGAAGAGCTGCTTGATGATGTGAATGGTTTAATTAATCAGATAAAAAAATCAGATTGATTAAATCACAAAAGGGCGATTTTAAGCCACTATTTTTATAAATTTGAATAAAATTTCAATAAAAAATGAAACAGATAACTAAAATTACATTGATATTGAGCCTAGCAGTGATAGGCTTCAGTTGTTCGAACAAAGAATTGGAATCACGCCTAGCTAAATTAGAAGGTAAGATGGCCCAATTAGAGACTAAAAATGGAGTAAGAACTACTCCAGCGGCACCGACTTCAGCTAAAGAGCCGGATGTAATGCCAGATGGCCCACTTCCGACGTTCAAATTTTCAGAAGAAAGTTTTGACTTTGGTACCATTACAGAAGGAGACGTAGTAGATCACGTTTTTTCATTCGTCAATGAAGGCGACGCTCCTTTAATCATCAGCAGTGCCACTGCTTCTTGCGGATGTACTGTGCCTGTATGGCCTAAAGCACCTATTGCTCCAGGAGAACAAGCAGAGATTAAGGTGCAGTTTAACAGTCGAAGTAAGCCAGGTATTCAGAACAAGACGGTAACCGTTACAGCCAACACTTATCCTAAGGTGACCCGCTTGAAAATTAAAGCAAATGTGAACAAGGCGAATCCATCATAAGACGTTATGTTGGAAATCATATTTTTACAGGCATCAGGAAATAACTATTCTCAATTCATCATGCTGGGAGGCATGGTCGCTATCTTCTACTTCTTTTTTATTCGTCCACAGCAAAAAAAGCAAAAGGACACCAAAAAATTTATTGAAGCGGTGAAAAAAGGAGATATGGTAGTGACATTGGGGGGCATACATGGAAAAGTATTTTCGGTTGATGAGGCTACGATTACCCTTGATGTAGATCGGGGGAATAAGTTGGTGGTTGAGAAATCATCCATCTCATTAGATACCAGTGCTCAATACGTATCCAAGAAATAGCTTAGGTATGATTTGATGATCAAATTCAATTTCGATAAGTTCACAAATAACTGGAAGGTAGTATTGTTCTCCATCATGGGGGCTGCTACCTTTTGGCTTTTTAGGGCACTGAATAAGTCACATAGTGCGCTGATCAGTTATCCGATTGAATTTGTTTTTAATATAGACAGCACTGTAGTCATGAATCCGCTGCCAACTACCATTAAAATAGATGTAAGTAGTGGCGGCTGGAATTTATTCAGAAGGACGTTGATATTTAGTATTGACCCTATCAAAGTAGAACTGGATAATCCTTCCGAAGTCAATTTTCTAACCCAATCATTTTTGAGCCCAATTGTTGAAGATCAGTTAAAAGGGCTTACTATAAACTATATTGTTACAGATACTTTGTTCCTTAGCATTGAACGAAAGATAACGAAGCGGATGAGATTAAAGGTAGATAGCTTGAGCTTGCCCCTTGAAGAAGATCATCAGCTTATTTCTAACATAACCATTCAACCTGACCATGTTGTGTTGATCGGACCCGAATCTATTATTAACTCTTTTGAAACAGATTTCTACATTACCCTAAACGAAAATAATATCGATGAGGATTTTGATGGTAGGGTAGAAGTTCCTATAGTATTTGAAGACCTCATTCAATCTGATCCTAGTGAGGTCAATGTGAGTTTTGAGGTGGACAAGTTTAAAAATGTTAAGATAGGGGTTCCAATTATCTTGCAGAACTTCCCTTCCAATCGAGTGACTACGCTGCTAGATTCTATAGTGAATGTGAACTATAGGGTTAAGGAGTCTTTTAAAGAGGAATTTTCGTCAGAGGATTTCTATGTAGTCCTAGATTATGATTTTTTAAAAACAGATTCTTTGGGTGTACCTGTACTGATCAAGTATCCTGATACCTTGCGAACGGTGAGTATGGACCCTCAAAAAGTGAGATTTCGGCACGAAAATGAAGAATAGTCCGTTATTGATAGGTATTACTGGGGGGATCGGAAGTGGTAAGAGCCTGATAAGTAGTATTTTTAACAAACTGGGGCTACCAGTGTATGATGCAGATACGCGAGCCAAATGGCTGATGGCTCATGATCCAAATATTAAGTCTCAACTGATTGAATTATTGGGCTCAGAAAGTTTTACTGAGCAAGGATTGAATAGGTCCTTCATTGCACGTAAATCTTTTAATAACGAAAAGATTTTGACTCGATTAAATGCGATGGTTCATCCAGAAGTAGGTGCCGACTTTACCAGATGGGTAGCATTGCATGATTCCAGCCCAGTTTTGTTAAAAGAATCAGCCTTAATTTTTGAAACCTCTTCACATACTGAATTAGACCAAGTTATTTTGGTTTTGTCACCAAGTGCACTGAGAATTAAAAGAGTTTTGGCCCGTGATTTACATCGAGATAAGAAAGATGTTGAAGCGATCATTTCGCGCCAGTTGCCAGCTGCAGAAACTAGTTTATTGGCACATTTCATTATAAAGAATGATGAAAGAAACTTATTACTTCCCCAGGTCCTGAGTATTCACAAAGCTTTGATAGCTCAGGCGAGTTGATTGCAAAGGGCTAATTTTTTAGAAGTCACAAACTATTTGCTCATATTCATGGGGTCTATATGCTTGAGAGTGTATGGGATTACCACTAAAATCCTTGGTAATTACGATGTGGAAAGGAGCGGCTGCAATAAATATTTCGAATTGAAAGAGGGGGGTTTTCTGATGTGAAATAGATCGGATGGCATCGTACTCAGCAGGATAATGAATGGATTGGTCCCCATAAATGAGTCCATATTTATTATTTTTTAAATAACGAAATACATTTTCAGTAATTTGTGTGTAGGTGCTCACTCCTTTTAGGATTTTTTTTTGATGATCAGTAATAAGGGACCAGCTGCTATCCGTTTGCACCCAAAACAAGGAATCATTGAGGCCTATGATATTTTGATATTTAAAGTCAATGATCACAGCACCCTCACGATTTATTAACCCTTTAAATGATCCTTTTTTCGTTAAATAATAAGGACCCAATCGCTCAGATACACCTTCGTATTGATCAGAGAGTTCAATGTTATGATTTAAATCAAATCCTGTTATTTTTCCATTTTTTAGTAATTGTGCGAGGTGATTTTTTTGCTCAATAAAATCATAGCCAATGGGAATGATCACATTTCCTTTTGGATCTAAGACTCCTTGTTGGTCGTTGAGGGTGATTTTAAAGAGGGAATCTGTTAGCGGATTTATGTGATCAAAATTACCCTTGAACATTAACTCGCCTTCTTTGTTGTAGATTTCCTGTGCATCTTTATGGGTTTTGAGTAAATAACGGGCCCGTACTTTTCCTTGACGATCGCGAGACAGCAGACTGTTTACGGTAACTTCTTTATTAATAAGAAGTGATTGCTCATTGGGGAAGAGCACATAGGAAGAATCAGTGTTACGAATGACCAATGCCAGGTCATGGAGGGATTGAATGGAATCCACCTTGATGAAGGTACCCTTTGGACCGATTAAGTTCCAATGATCTTTTTTGAGGCCCAACCATGGTGGGTGGGCAATGAGATCTTCAAAAACATTTGTACCCAAATCTTTAATGATTTGCTTATGATATATCTTATAATCTGATATTCCTTGCGTGTAATGATAGGTATCACCAATATAAATATCACGGTCTGCTTCCCAAGGTATGAGGAAGTTCATATTACCTTCAAGCAAGGCTTGTTTGGTTTTATGATAAAGTAGCATCACGGAATCATTGATTAACTCGTAGTCATCCGCTAAAAAGGTGGGGGTCAGGCGTTGCTGTTCAATTCCTTTTTGAACAAAAGATAAGTTGTGAAAGGCCATTTGTTTACCCACGCGAAATTTCCAAAATTCGCCTACCGTATTGATCTCATCATAAGTGAAGGGGGTGAGTATTTTACCCGTATAGGTGGCCAATGCCCAGCCCTCCTCTCTTCTGATTTTGAGCCATCGCCCAGCCACAATTTCGGCATCTATGAGTTCATCGAACAGCAATTTCCCTGACTTATGGATGATTTTGATTTGTGTGGATTCTTTGATTTTTAAAAATCCAAAGCCCAGATCAGCGTAAGTGATCATGGGGCCCGAATAGATGGAAGTACCCGCTCTGTTGATCAGTTGCTTGATTCCGGAGGCACTACTCACCCCTATGATGTCGCCTTGTAATGTTTGGCAAAGGAGCTCCTGCTTTAAAAGGGAGTGATACTTAGGTTTTAAGATAGGGGTTCCTTCTAAATTCATGAAGCCAATCTTTCCTTGCTCTAAGAAAGCCAACAGTGGTTGCGCATTTAATTGAGAAATGACCTGTAGCGAGTCTATTTTTTCTTCAAATTCGGAGAATGCAGAAAGCTCAAAAAATACGTCTGGATCCATATGGTATAAAATCGATAACAACTCCTCGTTATATGGGCTTTGAGGATAGTTTTGTAGATGATCTAAAAAACAATGGGATGTATTAAGGTCTAAGGTTCGCTCGAAAATAACATCAATAGCTGGGGTTACATATCGAGATTCTGGGTACTCATTGATAAATTTTTTAAATTCATTAAGGTCATCATTTGCTGTTTTTTCTTCATAAAGGAGCCGTTCGTAATGGGCTTGTGCACGTTCTGAAAATCTTGATGTGGAATATACCTTTACATAGTTTTCATAGGATTCCCAGTTATGAATCTGTGTTACCGAATCAAAAGCTAAGCTATCGATGTTATAGAAGATGCCTTCGTTATAAGCGCTTTTGGGATATAAAGAAAGAAAAGAATGAAAGGCATCCAACGTATATCGGGATAAGACTTTTTCATAGGTTTGATTTTCGATGTCAGTATTGGTTTTTTCGATGTCAAGGAGGCTAAATGGAGCCATGATAAAAGCTAATTTTATTTTTTCATTGGCCCGTTGAAAATCAACAGCCGCCTGTTGGGCATAAATGCGGGCTTGATCTAGGTCATAGTATTCAGAAAGACTATCGCAAGACAAGAGTCGGGCATACATCCACCTACTCCCTGGGTTGATGGAATCTTTAGAAATTTGACTTTCTAGGAGTTCCTTAGCTTTTGCGACATCCTCTTTTTCAATCGCTCTGAATACACGCTTGAGGTCCTGAGCATTGACCATCAGATGAGAGATCAGGAGGAATAAAAAGCAAACAATTTTAACAAAACTCATTTCAGGTATAAAATTACATATTTGAGTCAAGTCCTTCAAAGAACCTCATAAAAACCTTTGGTAGTTTAGCAAGACTTCCCTTTTATCGTTAGGCACGACGATTGGCAAGCAGTGGAGGAGGGCCTCCCGTGAATGGATTCCACCTACTAATGGTTCTAGCGCCAAAGCCAGAAGCACGCATAACTAGGCGGTCTCCGTATTTATCTCGAATCTTATCCATGGCTTGATATAGATTGAACATATTTTCAGAATCTTCAAATAGATGAATTTGATGACCTCCACCTACCAGATGACTGAACTTGACGCCTATCAATCGCACCAGAAGCCTTTTTTGATAGAGTTTTTCGTACAATGCCATTACCATAGGTAAAATGACTTGATCTGAAGCGCTGTAGGGAATTCTTTTTTGTATTGTATAGGTTTGAAAGTCTGAATATCGAAGTTTTATGGTGATACAAGCTGTCAGTTTATTACCCCTGCGCAATTGAAAAATAAGATTTTCTGCCATGGCCGTCAGTAGGGACTTTAGTTTACCTATGTCTATGGTATCTACATTGAAGGTACGTTCTGTAGATATGGATTTGCGCTCTTGATAAGAGATGACCGGGCTAAGATCTATACCATTTGCTTTTTTCCAAAGTCCAGCGCCATTTTTACCAAGTACTTTGCTGATCATATGGACTGGCATTTCTTGAAGGGTTTGAATTTTTCGAATACCTAAGTCACATAATATACGATAGGTTTTTTCTCCCACCATAGGAATTTTCCTAATAGACAAGGGGGCTAAAAAGAGTTTTTCATGTCCTTTGAAAATACTGAGTTGGTTATTAGGCTTTGCTTCGCTGGTAGCTATTTTGGAGACCGTTTTGTTGGAAGACAATCCAAAAGAGATAGGAAGACCCGTTTCTTTAATAATCTTTTGGCGTAATTCAGAAGAAAAATTTTGGCAACTATAAAATTTATCTACCCCTGTTAGATCAATATAGAACTCGTCAATCGAACTTTTCTCGTAAAGAGGTACCGCCTCTCGGATGATATCTGTGACGTTTTGGGAATGTTTGGAATAAGTTTCTGAATTTCCTCTTAATACGATGGCCTCAGGACAGAGTCTTTTAGCCATTTTCATAGGCATGGCCGAGTGGATCCCAAAATGGCGAGCCTCATAACTACAAGAAGCGACGACACCTCGATCAGAAATACCTCCAATTAAGATGGGTTTACCTATAAGTCGGCTATTGATTAAGCGCTCACAAGAGACAAAAAAAGTATCCAAATCAATGTGCATAATGTTTCGAGGGGCTGTTTCTTGTATCATATTATGTGGTTATTTCTCCTTTTTTTAAATCAGTATATCTAGGATCTTCTACAATAGGCAAAAAATCCATTTGATTTATGTTGATATGGATACAATCGAATTCTTCCATAACCACCCCTTTCAGTAGGTAAATACCTCTGCCTCTAAAAGGATATTGAATAGTGATTTGAGGGAAATGAACGGTATCGATGAAATGACCGGTATGATCTAAAAAATTTCCAAACTGCATGAGGGCTCCAGTGCTTGTTCTTGTTTTCTTGTAGGTAACTAAATACCCGTATACAACGACCTCTTGATGGAGGTAATGCGTTAAATCCTTTGCAGATAATGAAGGCGGAACTTTTGTGACCAGTAATTCAAAAGGATCACAAAGAGGGAATCCAAAATATTCCATTTCATTGAATGCGTGAGCTAAGGGGGTTTGCTTGAACGTGGGCATTTTGTAGGTCGTTCGTGCTACTTTGAACAAATTGAAAGTTCGTACTTCCATATTTATTTTATTGATCTTCATATGGCTTTCCCAAAGCAATTCGTAGGGATTCTTTTTCGTAAATCGAAAAGCTTCAATTTTAATGAGAAGAGAGAGTTGTTCCATAGAGAGAGGCACACGTTCGATAAAATCATCTAAGTCTTTAAAGATGCCTTCCTTTTCTCGATGCGCACAGATTTTTTTTACGGTACTTGTTTCGATAGACTTAACCAAAATAAAGCCAAGAAGGATGTGTTTACCTGAAATAGAGGTAGCTAATTCGCCAGCATTCACACAGGGAGGAGAAACAATAGCACCATGCATACGTGCTTCATGCACATAGAGTTCGGTTTGATAAAATCCCCCAAAATTATTGAGGGTGGCCACTAAATATTCTAAGGGATAGTAGGCTTTGAGAAATAAGCTCTGATAGCTTTCTACTGCATAGGAGGCCGAATGCCCTTTTGCAAAGGCGTAACCTGCAAAACTTTCAATTTGCCTCCAAACTTCATTCACTTCTTCGATAGGATATTTTTCCTTTGCACAGTTTGTAAAAAATTTATCTTTGACCGCTGTAAATTCTGATCGCCCTCTGTATTTTCCTGACATTCCCCTACGTAGGACATCGGCCTCTCCAAGATCTAGTTTTCCATAATAATGAGCCACTTTAATGACATCTTCTTGATAGACCATGATGCCAAAAGTTTCTGGCATAATTTTTAACATGATGGGTTGCGCTTCTTTGATACGATCGGGGAAGCGGCATCTTAAAATATATTCTTGCATCATACCTGATCGGGCTACGCCTGGCCTGATGATAGAGCTGGCTGCGACCAATCCCAAATAGCTGTCAACTTGTAGTTTTTTGAGGAGCATGCGCATGGCAGGAGATTCTACATAAAAGCAACCTATGACCTTGCCGAGTCGGAGTAGTTTTTTTATTTTCCCATCGGTTTTAAAACGCTTGATGTCATGAATGTCTACAGGGGATATGTTAGGATGGTTTTGTGCGATAATACTTACGGCATCTTTGATTTTTCCTAATCCTCTTTGACTTAGAATATCAAACTTATAGAGTCCAATGTCTTCCGCTGTGACCATATCAAAATGAGTGGTAGCGTAGCCTTTTGGCGGCATCAACGTAGCCGTATAATAGTTAATCGGTCTTTCAGAAATTACAATACCTCCCGCATGAATGCCCAGATAATTGGGAAATCCTTCAATTCTTTTGGCGTAAGTAATGACCAATTTCGAGAGTTTATCGAAAGCGGGTTCTTGTGTTGAGGTCCCTTTTGAAAGGAGATCTATTTCATGTTTGGGAAGGCCAAATACTTTACCGAGTTCACGTACAGATGCACGGTATTGAAAAGTATTGTAGACGGCAATGAGTGCCGTATGGGTGAATCGTTTAAAAATAAAATCGATGACATCATTTCGATCACGCCAAGAAAAGTCAAGGTCAAAGTCTGGAGGAGTTTTTCGATAAAAATTAATGAATCGTTCAAAATACAGATCAAGTTCTACCGGATCAACATCTGTAATTCTGAGTAGATAAGCAACGATACTATTGGCGCCACTGCCTCTTCCGACATAAAAATAGCCTTTGCTTCTTGCGTAGTTGATGATTTCCCAATTTATGAGAAAATAGGAGACAAAGTTTTTTTGATGAATGATATTTAATTCCTTCTTTATTCGATTGAGAATGATTTCATTGGGATTGGGATATCGATAAGGGAGCCCCTGTTCACATAGTGTTTTGAGTAATTCAAAATCTTTTTTTCCGTCACCCGAAAAAGTTTCTTGATTTTGGGAATGTATGTGTTCGAAATCAAAGGAGATCGTGCATTGATCGAGTAGCTGATACGTGTTTTCAATGAGTTTGGGCCATGCGGCAAATTGGTATTGAAGTAGCTTTTCATCGATATATAAGTCATTGGCTTGACCTTGTGTATTTAAAGAGAGTTTACTTAGTAAGGTATTTTGATCGATGGCTCGGAGTAACCGATGTGTATTGAAGTCTTTTTTATCTCTAAAAGAAGAGGTATGAAGAATAAGGATTTTATCGATATTGAGGGATACTCTGCTGTATTCAAGTTCAGGGATGTGCTCTGTATTCACGCCCAAGAATTCATTTTTTTTTAATATAAAATGGCGGCATTTAGTGTAGGGGTAAATCACAACCGTATCTTCTAAGGTCTTTGCCTGCTCAGGGATATCGGATACGTCCGTAAAGCTGGACAGGTACGTATTGATCTGTTGAAATCCATTATTGTTTTGAGCTAACAGGACGAATTGTTGTATGCTGTTATTTCTAAAATCTACACCTAATACGGGCTTTATATTGTATTTAGGGGCCATACGGACGAAATCTAGAGAAGCAGAGGTATTATTAATATCGGTAAGTGCCAATGTTTTAATACCCTTTTTTTGAGCCATCTTGAGGATAGATTCAGGAGCGACGGTTCCGTATCGAAGACTAAAATAGCTGTGGTTGTTGATAAACATTTACTAATATTTTTAGTAAATGCTAATTTAAATAGTTTGAAATATTTAGAGCCTAATTTTCAGTTTTTTTATTAAAAAGAATCAGTAAAGTCAAATAAATATTACTTACCTATTAATATTACATTAATGTAATATTAATAGGTAAGTAAGGGATACTTTTAAGAAAGATCAGATGCTTTAAGGAGAAAATGACTAGGGCCTGAACAAATCGGGATGTTCTTTATCATAAGGGGTAATTTCTTGTAGAAAGCGCGCCAAGGACAAAATACTTGCCTCATCGAAATGATTTCCCAAGAGTGTGATGGATCCTGGATTTTCATCGGCATAGGAGCCATTGGGAATCACCACACATGGATGACCCGTGAGATTGGTCATTAATAATTGCTGACTGAATGAGGGGGCCACTAATACATCGATATCAGACATTAATTCGTTGAATTGCAAGGTAAGTTCATATCTCAATCTATTGGCCTGAATATAAGCTACGGCTGGAATCAATTGAGCCGCTCTAAACACATTGGGCCACGCATTATCTATTTGTCTGACCATCAGGCTATCTTGATTTGATTGGGTAAGAAAGTCAAAGGCAGCCGCCGCTTCTGCTTGCAGGATAAAACCTAAGGCCTCTGTGGGTATATTTTCCGGTAATTTTTTTTCGACTAGATCGTATCCTTGAGATTTCAATAATGACAAAGTATTTTGATCATTTTCTGAATAAAAATCAGGATTTTGATCATGAGTAAGCACCCCAATACGAAGATTTTTTATCGTTGAATCATAATGATAGTTAAAGGGAGCGTCTTTTACCGAGAGGTCTTTGAAGTCTGTTCCTCTGATGGCTTCGAATACCAATGCACAGTCTAAGGCATTTCTGCAAATGGGTCCTAATTTATCCATCGTCCAACTGAGTGCCATGGCTCCATCTTTGCTGACGCGGCCAAAAGTGGGACGCAGTCCCGTAGCACCACATCGAGTAGATGGAGAAACAATAGAACCTCGAGTTTCGCTTCCGATCGCAAAAGGGACCAATCCGGCTACTGTTGCGGATGTTGATCCTGCTGAAGACCCACTGCTACCTTGCTCAAGGTTCCAAGGATTTCTGGTTTTACCACCATACCACACGTCACCCCAGGCCAGGGCACCCAAGGTTAATTTGGCAACCAATACTGCGCCTGCAGCTTCTAATCGGTTAATTATTTCAGCATTTTCAGAAAAAATTTGTGACTTAAAAGGAGTAGCACCCCAAGTCGTCTTATATCCAGCCACATTTAATAAATCCTTAGCACCATAGGGGATGCCGTGTAGGGGTCCTCGATAAATGCCTTGACTGATTTCAAGATCTGCTCGCTGGGCTTGGCTGAGGGCCAATGAATCCGTTATGGTGATGACACATTGTAAGGTGTCGCCATATTTTTTTAGTCGATTGAGAAATAATTGGGTTAATTCTACAGAAGTGATTTGCCTATTTTTAATCAGGTAAGCTAATTTGTTTACGGGATAAAAAGCCAATTCATTTTTATCTTTTGGAAGAGAGACAGACGTGGGAAGACGCCAATCTATGATAGATTGTTTGACTGGGATTCGAGAATGATTTACCGGTGGGATCCAAATTAAGCCTAAGGGTATATTATTTGAAATATTCTGTCTTCGTAAGGCATTAAATTGTAAAAGATGTGCGGCTACCGCAGGTTTCATTTGTGAAAGTTCTGCCGAATCAAAGTCTAAACCGATGAAGGCCGATGTAATTCTAAGACTGTCTTGACCCTTGACGGATGAATGGAAAAAACCGCATAAGAGGAATAAAAAAACATTCCGTAGCTTAAAGAAATTTTTACTTCTCATATCATTTTTGAATAAAAAGGTTTTTCTGTGATTTGGGTCCAAGGGATAATTTTTTTTTGAAATTCCAAAAAGGCCGAGTAGATTTTTTTACTTTGTGGATCTTGTTCCGTTAATTCGGTAATGGTTTCAACAGTTTTTTCTCTAAGATTGTCCATCACAGCATCAGGATAAGGTCTCATACTCACCGTGGGTTCTGTTTGAATCTTTGGTAAATAGGTGGCGTTCATCGTATCAAATTTAATGGGAACGATTCGATTCAAACGAAGACATGCTGTTCGAATGATTTCTTGTAAATCTGTAGGAAGGGCTTCAAATTTTGACTTATTGACCAGCATTTCCAATACGGTACCTAATTCATGCCAACCTGGGTAATAATAATATTTAGCCACATTATGGAATCCCATCAGGTAATCATGATACGGACCAATCCATTCAGTAGCATCGATTACGCCTCTTTCCAAATTGGTATATATTTCTCCACCAGCCATGAGCATAGGCGTACCTCCAGCTTTCGCCAATACCTTCCCCCCCAAGCCAGGCATGCGCATTTTAAGGCCTTTTAAATCATCGATACTGTTGATTTCTCTATTGAACCACCCACCCATTTGGCAACCTGTATTTCCTGCACTGATGGGGAGTAAATCGAAAGGTGCATAGAGCTCTTCCCATAATTTTTGACCTCCATTGCAAAGAATCCAGGTATCCATGAGCTGGGCATTTACACCAAAAGGGATAGTTGAGAGGAATTGACCTGCAGGAAGCTTACCCGCCCAATAATAGGCGGATCCATGATTCATTTCTACTGCCCCATTGCTTACCGCATCGAAGCCTTCGAGCGCTGGAATCAATTCACCACCACCATAGACGGTAATTTCCAATCGTCCTCCAGACATTTTTTTAACCCATTGTGCAAGTTCATTACATCCCTCACCTAATATAGGAAAATTAGGAGACCAAGTAGTGGTCATCTTCCATCTATAGGTATTGTTGAAGTTGATGTAGGGGCCCTTTTGAATATTTTGAGCAGCGTCCGTTTGACAACTGACCAGACCGAAAGTACTGGCTGCCGCTACGGATTGAATAGATTTTTTGAGAAAAGTTCTCCGTTTTTTATTGGTTTTTTTCAAGGTATCTTAATTTAACGAGATAAAACGAGGGTAATGATTAAAACACAAATTATTTATCTTTTCTTAATTATTAGTAAAACAAACATATAAAATGGGCTAACGGCTAATTCAATCAATTTCTCAAGTGACTAACCAAATTAGGACATTTTGTCCTTTTTCCCATTTTATTGACGGAGACATCAGTCAAATTGACCCAAAATATCAAATGGTATCGAATTTGTGAATTCAATAGAAGAAGTGCTTAGAACTTGCTCAATATGAATTTTAACAATTATACCATAAAATCTCAGGAAGCTTTAAACAAAGCTACGGAGATCGCTACGACCCGAGGTCAGCAAGTGATTGAGACCGGTCATTTATTACAGGCTATTTTAGAGTCTGATGAAAATTTGATTTCATTTTTATTTAAAAAAATAGGAGTCAATCGATCTATAATTGAATTAAAACTAGACGAAATTGTCCATAAATATCCTTTGGTGAGTGGAGGTCAAGCTTATTTATCAAATCAAGCGGCACAAGCATTACAGAATGCAGAAGGCTTTTTAAAGAATTTAGAGGATGAATATGTAGCCATAGAGCACATTATACTCGGGATACTTAAAGGGAAAGACCAGACGGCTCAATTGCTCAAGGATTCAGGCTTTGCCCAAAAAAGCATTTTAGCAGCTATTGTTGAGCTCAGAGGGGGGCAAAAGGTCCAGGATGTGCATGCGGAATCTAAATACCGCGTATTGGATCGGTATTCTATTAACCTCAATGCGTTAGCCTTAAAAGGTAAAATCGATCCAGTGATTGGACGGGATGAAGAAATCAGAAGGTTACTGCAAATCTTGGCCAGAAGAACCAAAAACAATCCCATTCTTTTAGGTGAACCGGGGGTTGGTAAAACGGCCATTGTGGAGGGGTTGGCACAAAGAATTGTCTCAGGAGATGTACCTGAGAATCTTAAGTCTAAAGTTATTGTATCCCTTGATATGGGCTTATTGATTGCTGGAGCAAAATTTAAAGGAGAATTTGAAGAGCGACTCAAAGCAGTGATTAAAGAAGTAACCGATAGCGACGGTGAGATCATCCTATTTATTGATGAAATTCATGTACTTATCGGGGCAGGGGGAGGAAATGACGGCGCCATGGATGCGGCCAATTTATTGAAACCAGCGCTTGCGCGGGGTTCATTACATACAATAGGGGCCACCACCTTGAATGAATATCAAAAATACATCGAGCGAGACAAAGCTTTGGAAAGAAGATTTCAATCGGTTCAAGTGGCTGAACCCAACCTTCAAGATGCCATATCCATACTCCGAGGGATTAAGGACAAATACGAATTGCACCATGGGGTGCAAATCAAAGATGAGGCCATTATTTTAGCGGTTGAGCTATCCAGCAGGTACATAACTGATCGATTTTTACCTGACAAAGCCATTGATTTAATCGATGAGGCTGCTTCTAAACTGAGAATAGAAATCGATTCCCTTCCTGAGGAATTAGATGAGCAGAACAGAAGAATTAGGCAGCTTGAAATTGAGAGAGAAGCCATTAGAAGAGAAAACGACCAAGCCAAAGCATTGGACTTGAGTCGTGCCATTGCAGATTTGGAAGGGACTCGTAACGAGTTGAAGGCCAAATGGGAAAATGAAAAAGGGATCATTCATGGTATAAGAAAGCAAAAAGAGGCGATTGAAAACCTTAAAATTCAAGCAGATCAAATGGAGCGTAGAGGTGAATTAGGTCGTGTGGCTGAGATTCGATACGGTAAGATCATTGAGGCTGAAAAAAATTTGAAGGGTTATCAAACTCAGCTTTTGGAGATGCAAAAAGGGGATTATTTGTTAAAAGAAGAAGTAGATGGAGCAGATATTTCAGAAGTAGTAGCCAAATGGACTGGTATTCCATTGGCAAAGATGCTTCAAAGTGAAAGAGTTAAATTATTGCATCTTGAAGAGGAAATAGGTAAAAAAATAGCGGGTCAATCCGAAGCCATTGCTGCCGTTGCGGATGCGGTAAGAAGGAGCAGAGCGGGCCTGCAAGATCCTAAACGCCCTATTGGATCTTTTATATTTTTAGGGACTACGGGTGTAGGTAAGACAGAGCTTGCCAAAGCATTGGCAGATTATTTATTCAATGATGACAGTTGTATGGTTAGAATTGACCTGTCTGAATATCAAGAAAGTCATGCCGTCAGTAGACTGGTCGGGGCACCTCCGGGTTATGTAGGTTATGATGAAGGGGGACAACTTACTGAAGCGGTAAGAAGAAAGCCCTACAGCGTCATCCTTTTGGATGAAATTGAAAAAGCCCATCCAGATGTATTCAACGTATTATTGCAGGTATTAGATGAGGGTATTTTGACAGACAATAAAGGGCGAACTGTTAATTTCAAAAATACCATCATTATCATGACGACCAACCTAGGGGCTCATTTAATTCAAGAAAACTTCGAGCGATTAGAAGTATGGAATTTTGAAGAAATTATAGCGGATACGAAGCGACAGGTATTAGATTTAGCTAAAGTATCTTTTCGCCCCGAATTTCTCAATCGAGTAGATGAAACCATCATGTTTAGGCCCTTGACCAAAGAAAATCTGAGACAAATTGTAGGTATTCAGTTTAAATTGATCCAAAAGAGACTGGAAGAGAACGGAATTAAGATTGAGGCCGATGAAAAAGTATTGCTGCACTTGGCTGAAATAGGCTTTGATCCCCAAATGGGTGCGCGTCCATTGAAACGAATATTACAAAATGCCTTATTAAATCCATTGTCGAAAGAAATCCTACAAGGAAATTTAAATAAAGAGGCCGTCATTGGGGTGACTCTAAATGAGGACCAAAACATTGAGTTTATCAATTTAGATGATGTATCTGTAAATTGATTTAGGTTTATATTATGTCTTATTGGAGCGTAAAGCGCGAATTTATTCAGTTTTAATGTATTTCGTGAAATTTATTTGCAGAAATTAGGGTTAAAAGGGCATGAGAAGATCTTCAATGGGATACCGATTCGGGTGGATTAAAATCCTGTTCATCCTTGTTGTTTTTTGTAGTCCGCAGCTACTGTACAGTCAGCAAAAGACATCTGTGAAAATTAATATTGATCAGCAGATCAATATTAATTTTCGGATAGGGATCGCAGGACAATTTTTATTATTTCACGCCAAGGACGATCGTGTGGTCGATTATTATCACTCTGAAATACACATGAATCAGACCTATTCAATGATAGGTTTGAGCCCCGAAATTGCGATTGAGATCTCGAAATTTTTTAGCCTCACCTATGCGCCCACCTTTCGATATGGATATTTAAGAGAAATTTCTTTTGACCAAAAAATCAAGACATTTTATCATGATCACCATTGGGCCATATTTAACAGACTCAATGTACATAATCAGCTAGGATTAGGTTGGTCTATTTTAAATACTGGCAAAGGCTTTTCTGGTACGCTTATAGAAGTCTATGAAGATGGAAATGTCTCTCAAGATGATTATATGGATTTACAGTTTATGGCCTTTGCTTTGATCTATAAACGTTCTTTACAATTCGAGCAGCTAGATTATGAACTTAAAGCTCTGATCGTTCCTAACGCAGGGATTTCTTTCATTCCCGCAGTGAAGCGATCTTTTATTTTTGGTTTTGCTTTAAGGTATAGACTTCAAAAAAAAATCAATCCAAAGCAGCCAGTACTTTACTGATGTGGGGTGCAATAAATAATTGTTGATCATTCACAACCACGACAGGGATACTGATTCCCTCAGTATGGCCAGAGGCTTTTACTCTTGCTACCATTTCAAGGGCATATTGATCACTTACATCAACATCATAAAAAGTATACTCCAATCCAATAGAGTCTAATTTTGCCTTAAAATTAACGCAATGTGGGCATTGAAGACTGCCATAAACTACGATTGATTTTTGTATAACTTGAGCAATGATTTTTTCGTTGGTGGTGGTATTTGCCGGTGCTGAACCGCATTGGATCAGTGTACCATTTAAGATTAAGATTAAAACTATGGGTAAGATTTTCATATT